>Ga0099797_100386_pt1 | contig 28628 bp, 13 predicted proteins | sample Uncmet_Sort48C_1_FD_89871 | JGI IMG/M metagenome (GOLD analysis project Ga0099797, IMG submission 89871) | Marine eukaryotic communities from CALCOFI LINE 67, Pacific Ocean - C012_Sort48C_1 | ecosystem: Environmental > Aquatic > Marine > Oceanic | place: Pacific Ocean: Monterey Bay | collected... | reverse complement strand
TTCAGTTGGTTCTTTTTGATGTGTGATAATTTTTTAGTGTCTAGCACTGTTGCCATATTATATAATAATACATTACGTCGTCGTACTACTGACAGTATACAATTTAAACTAAACAAAAATAAAAAACTAAACGAAACAAAAATAATTCCAATTTCTTCTTCTTTTTACTTCCTTCTGGAAGGTTATAGTTGTATTGTTAAAACGATAGAATTATATATATTAACAACAAATATATTAATATGTATACTAATATTTATAAATAGGTAAAATGAAGTATAGGGAGTCACTCGGAGTAATTTCGTTATTTTCGTGTTCTAACTTCGTGGATGTGTGTCAACAAAACCCCTTGCCGTCCAACGACTAGCATTTTGTCGAACAAACAAAGAAAACTATCATATCAACACACATCCCAAACACACTAAAAACAACCGAACGGTCTGCGGCATCCCACCCTCTACGATTCCCACAAAAATTGGTCTTTCATACCGGCGATGAAAGACCGAACAGAGACAAACTTGGTTGCATTACCTTTACACAACCTTTAGACAAGTTTTTGGGCAGCATGGACGCTCGTGAAAAAGTTCAACAGCAAGGCCGTCGCATCCCTCTCGGATGCCAATTTCTTGAACGCTCTCTTGTTTTTCTTACTTTGGACATTTTGCTGGACAACCACAACTTTATTCACTGATATGGGTGAGCTGACATCTATTTGTTTACGCTTCAGCCCTTTCGTCTTCGGTCCAGTCTTCGGGGACGGCGCGCGTTGCTTGCGGGCGGCGCGGCGCTCCATGATGGATTTCAGCTTGGTGATGAACAGGCGCTCGCTCCGGGCGATGGAGGCTTCCATGCTCAACAACGCGTTCTGGTTGTCCTTTGTAACTAAAGTCGGCTTGTACACCTGTTTTCCGATGGCTTCGGCCCCTGCAAACTTCTTCGTGATTCGCATCGCATCGCAGCACAGCCGGTTGGCAAGGAACACGCGCAGGGTCGTGCCTTGCAGGACCTTCCAAGCCTTCGGCAGAAGCCCGATTTGGAAGGCTGTAATCATGGTGGACGTGTACGCTTCCTCTTCCTTGCTCCACTTTCCTTTTCTAGCCTTACCGTTGGAAAGCTTCGAGAGTGGAGATACGTCTCCGATCAAAGCGTACTCGCTGCGCCCCCGCTCTTCAGAGTCGCTGAAATACTCGGTGGTGCTCGCGTCCGAGTCGGACGGTGATGTGTTGTTACTGCTGGACATTGGGAAGTGGTCGGGGAGAAGGTGTGATGGACGGGGGTTCTCGACGTAGACAGTCTTGTTGAAGTCAGGTGGTCAATTTTTTATCAATAAATTGGTTTCTGTTACACGTTGTTTGTTTCAAAATCTAAAGAATTGAATTAACCTCCACTTCACCTTGAAACATGTTTAAGTTGGTTCCAACACGCACCACGTTCACATACTACCCCGCAACATTAATACACGTCGACCAAAGGTGCTTCACCATAATTATTTTACATTCAATTCATCATCTCGTACTTTGTGGCCGGCACGGACATCCCTTACTGTTTCCCTATTATCGAATTTCTTACCACAGAAAAAAAAAATTGAAGCAAGTGGTTGTAAGAATTTACTCCTCTTCAATAATTAAGGATATATATATATATTCAATATACTATATTTATTCTATTGTGTTATTATATTTTTAATTTATATATTCTTCAATATAAACTATATATCTAATGTTTGTATACTAATTTACCATATATATATCAACATAGTATAAACAATGTACCTTAATTATGAATTTATTTGATTTATCCATTTGTTCGATGGTTTCGTGACAATGGTGTGTTTACCTATTTTCCTTTCTTCGCCATTTATTTTTTCTTCGGTTTGATTGAGGAGATGAAGGAAAGAAAAAGCAAAGCCACCCACCCGGTGACGTTGCATTTCTAAATTAAATGCTGTGTTGATGTTAATGTTTTATTTATTTTGTTTGTTTCCAAATGTTGAACTACCTGATTTTCTATTTTCTTCAATAGAGTCAGAAAATAACTCGATTTACTATTGAAAAATGGAAATAAAATTTCCAGAACTTGGAATGTTATGTTCAAATAGAATCAACTGTTGTTGCTTCATATATTAAGGAATAATGTGTATATAATTATAATGGAATGTATTATATTCATTACATATTAATAAAAATACACCAAATTTGAACATGTATACTATATATACCTTAATTATTGAAGAGACCAACCCCCCAGCCACCCAATTCAGCGCACCCAATTTCCTATTAATATATAGTATATTAATAAGACTGTAAGTATAAATTAAAATGTGGTAACAAATGTAGTTTTTCGATTTTGCTGGCAACTGAAACTCAACCCAATTCCCATCTGAAACAATAGGTTTCAATGCTGTGATAATGTCTCTGGTTTTCTTACTTCAAGGGCGTTCTTATTCATTTATATAAAGTATCAACAAAAGAGCAAAGTGATTGATTGTATAGATTGAATGTCATTGAAGAAGAGCGAGAATTCCTTTAATAATTATGTTCGATGACGCTTCGATTCAACCAAGGAGAGGAGGTCTTAGTTTGCTCAGTTCACTAATAATTTTAAAATAACAACAGTGTGGTGTCCATCATTTTAATTATTTAATAAAATATAGGTCAGGACAGGAAAATATATAATAGAAAAGAACACATGTCACAGCTCACAGCTCACACTAAGACACATATTTGTGAACAGTGATAGAAGAAGGGAATCAATCCGGTTAGCGGTTGTGTTTTGAATGCCTATAGATTCAATATATGAATATTACAATTACTATAAACACATTATATTGTTTAACAATACTTAAAAATTCGATTAAATTTGTCTGTTATATATATGGAAGAATGAAAAACCCTATTTCCAAAACCTCCATTTCGGCGAAAGGAGTTATTTTCCTCTTTTGTAATCCACGTACACTACATACACTGTCCATTTCAGATTACAAACGAATGGTCTATACACAAAATGCATTGGTTGCAGTATCCGCAATGGAACTTATTAAAGTACTTTACACATATTATTGATTGTACTGGAAACAGACTATAGAGGCAGAAGACCAATTTATCCGATAAGGTGCGCGTTGTCGGTCGTCCTACCTACTGGTTTCTCTCTGTGTTGCTCTTTGTCTGTTCAGCTGGTGCCAAGAAGAAGAAGAGAATGCATCATCAAAATGGTTGTATTGTTATTGTTGTACATTGTATTACCAACATGTGAGAGAGCTGTTCTTGCTACGGTATTAATAATAGGCTGCATCATCATATCGAGGCAGTAGAGGAGTAATAATATTATTTATTGATGAGGATTTCCCCCCAACACTTACACTCTGCCACTAACCTCGAAGAGAGTGCACGTACACCAAAACGCAGAACGGACAGTAAAACCAGCGCACGGGACAAAGATACTGGATTGGAACAACAGCGCCCTCGAGAGATTTTTCGAACAGGACGATGGACGTTGACGACGAAGGGGCAGAAGTACTCTTCGATGCGGAGAATAGTCCCTCCGCGACCCGAAACATTGAGAGCAAGCACACCGATGATACTTTGAGATCGGATTTTGTTGGGCTGTTTGCCGTGAAGAAGATTGTCAGGAGGCAAAAGCGAAAGCGCGAAGAGACCAAACCGTTGAAGTTAGAGGCCATAGAAAGGGTAGTTCCGCCGAACGTTCTGCTGGTCTTCTTTTCGGCCTTCCTGGTCCAGGTACCGACAGTGTTGCAAGTGATAGGTTCGTACGCTGACAGAAAGTGGGGGAACTCAAAGTACTCCACCACGAGGATACTGTGCAGCATTTCGGTCAGGTTTTCATCCCCCATGGCGAAGCGGGCTGGCGTGAAATGGGCGAGCGCCATTTTGAGATCACAACAGAATATGATGGAGCACGAGAAACTCCGGCTGATCCGAAGCTGGAACAACGCCGTGAAGCAAGCACAGATGTCCGAGAAGATGCACATGAAGCGCGAGAAGGAGGCCAAACGTTCGGAGGCGAAGGGTAAACTGCTGCTGAAAGAGAAACTTAAGAAATGTTATGAGGATGGTCGGAACGACGAGGAAAACCGATTAAAGACGCTCAGGAAAATCATCAGGACGTACCCAGACTTGGTGGTGAGTGACCACTTTAGAAAGAGGTCCGTTACCGAAGTCTTTGCCGAGGGGGTCAAACGCTTTGACGAAATAGACAAGAAGGACACCGTTGCTGCCGTGCGGGCCAGACGATTAGAGGGCCAGAAAAAGGAACACAACGTAGGGAAAATGCTTAGTAAGTTTGAGCCGTTGGGAATGGATCACGATCTGCCGGAAGACGAGCAGAACTCCGTGAAGCGCGTGATGGAAAAAATACACGTTCGCAGCGGAGGCAGGAAATTCCTCAATCAGTTCAGGCTGCGGAAGGAAAGGCGCGAAGCGTTAAAAAACGGTGACGTGAACAACGAACTCGTAGAGTCCATGGAGGACTTAGCGACATCACCGGTCCGGCAACGCAGTGCGTACACAACCCCTATCAAGCCACCTGCGAAGACAAGCGCTGCGCTCACGTACCCGCCCAGAAAACAAACCATGGTCAGCCGGCGCTCATCTCCGTGAGAGTACTACTCGTATATTTTCATAAATTTAAACACAAAAAATTGGCTGTTATTTAAGCGTATGCATAAAAACAAGAAAATTGGCTGTTATTTTTAAAACAAGAAAATTGGCTGTTATTTAAGTAATTAAATGTATCGCGAACTGAAATCTAGATTTAGACATTCTAGGTTTGCATTCCATCATAAACTGCGAACTTAACTATCATTCTCAGATGTACTCCATTGATGATCTGAATCAGGATGGATTAACACTGCTTTCAAATGAGACGCATATCAGAAAATTTTCGTAAACTTCAAAACAAAATAATAAAAAATGTCTGTTATTTACTTCGTATTAGGCACGCACAGGTACATAAAAAAAAAAAACAAGAAAAATTGGCTGTTATTTAAGTAATTAAAATTAATGTACTGCGAACTGAATACATATACTTGTTAAAATTTATTTTTAAAATATGCCCAGTAAGAAATTAAAATTGTTACTTCCTTTCATGTACTGCGACTATTTTCTTTGTTTTTTTTACACGACACATTTAAACCGTAAAAGTTAAAATCCCGGTCGCTCTTTCACTCTTCTTCTCGTTTTCTTTTAGTGGCGAACGGTCCAGCCACAGGGGCGGCGGCTGAGAAAGGTCCAGCAACAGGGGCGGCCGCTGTGAATGGCCCAGATCGCGCAAAGGGTCCACCCGCAGATGGCGCCGGGGCGGTGGCTCTAAACGGGGCGGCTGATACTGGGGCTGCGCTTTTGAATGGGGCCGCCATCGGCGGGGCGGCTGCTCTAAACGGGGCTGCTGCTGCTGGGGCTGCGCTTGTGAATGGGGCCGCCGCCGGCGGGGCGGCTGCTCTAAACGGGGCATACGACGCACTCGGGGCTGGTCTAAACTGCCCAGAGGTAGTTGAGGCGGACGAGGGAGCTTGTTGCTGGTTATAAGGGGCTGCACTATAAGGGGCTGCACTTTGGCCTGGAGGGGGTGCGAAGTTGCGGGTACGCCCTAGCGGCATGGTATTTGCCCCGGTCTGGGTCTTCGGGTACCCCCTGTCGCCCCCAAAGGCTTGCCGTTTGTACGGCGGGGGTTGGCTGGGCGCTGCTAACGGTTGGCCCGTCGTTTGGTCAACTCTATTCATTGTGAAGGACAAATCGTCTCTGTTTCCTTTTGGGATAATTTTCTCCAATTGGACCCATACCTCCATGCCCCTCTGCAACCATCCAAGCAGCTGCGGGTCCGAGACGAATTCATTGTTGATTTTAGATTTGTGAACTAACCCCCAGTGCCCAGCGTTATCTCCCTGGCAGAGCACAAACACCCCCGAGTTCGTGACTTTTGTAACCTTGGCCTTGCAAATATCTCCAACGTTCGGCCTGACGCCCTCCGGCGGGTTGTTCGGGCGTTGCATTTGGGGCCGTGGGGCGTACTGCTGTTGCTGCGCAGGGTACCCATGGTTCCCAACCGAGCCGTACGGTTGGCGGGGTGGTGGGGGAAGCGCAGAGGCGTGGCCTCCTCCCCCTTGGTACCCCATGCCCGGGCGCGGGGGGTATCCTGCGGTTGGCGGATGGTACTGGCTGCCGCCACCACCTGGCTGTGGTGGATAGCCCCCTTGATGCGAAGGGCCCCGCCCCCCTCCTACTGAGCTCAGTAGGTCCATAATGTCGTCCGACGTCTGCTGCGGAGCTGGTGGTGCCGCTCTACTGGCCCCGTTGTTTCTGCCGCCGCCATTGCCGCCCAGGTTTGCTGCTGCAACGGCGCTGTCGAGCACGCCTTCGTCAAAAAAATCCTTTTGCTTCCACTTTGCAGTCACCTTCTTCACACACTTTTTATCCGCCGAACTAACAGTCGCAAACATCGCGAGGGTGTTGGCTAAATTTATAGAGAAACGGTCACACAACTTCTTCCCTTCCTGCCCCGACGTTTTCGTGAAGTGGCGCAGGAGGGCGTCCATGGCGTAGAGGACCGGGACCCTCTCGTTGTCGTTGCACTCCCTAATAAACTTTTCTACGAAAAAAACTATGTGTTTGTACTCCTTAATGTAGTTTGAGCAAACCTTTACAACCGCTTTGACCCCGGACGCAGAGGGAGGATTTCTCGCAGAAACCTTCACCAAGGCGTCGTTCAAATCGTCCGTGCCCGCCCAAGACGACATAACTCTACACAATGGTTTCAAACAACAATTCACGGAAGGCAACGTTAAAAATTCACAGGAAAACGCTGGTGAAGTTAACGTTCTTTTGACTTAGTTGCTTTCACTGCAGAACTCCAATCACAATCAATATATAAACCGTAGGTAAGTGTTTAAAAGCTATCAGTTTACCTGTGTTTAGCTAGCTGCCCAAGCAAAGCCATGCCAAGCCAAGCCTCACAAATCTACTAAACTAAATGACCTTTTCTTCCTCCCCTTCTTCTTTCTTCTCCGTCCATCCATCCATCATCATCATCAACATTTTATTTTGATCGATCCTATGCCACGCCCCCTATAATCATATATTACCGAACTGCTAATAATAGCTTTAGAAGAGATTAGGATGAGCTTCCCTATTTATATATATATTTATATCTCTCTTAGATTGCTTATCTACGAGTATAGCGTAGTCTGAATAAATAGTTAATACATATAAATATATAGTAATATAAAAAACAATGAAACCCTTCGTTCGTTCGGCCTTCGGGCCTTCGGGCCTTCGGGCCTTCGGGGACGCTGGCAGGAAGCAAGCACTGTAACACACTCACTCGTATTTCTTCTATTTTATGATATCTTTTATTTTTAATTATAGCTTTTGCCCCCATGCCCCCATGCCCCCCCATCATCATCCATCATAAAATGTATTATTTATTAAAATAAATATTAATATCGAAAAAAACGCTTCAGCATCAGCATGCATCACCACCACCTCAAAAAAAAACAACAAACAACAAGGAAGGAGGAGGAGGCCAAAATAAAATAAAAAAATAATAATTATTAGAATTTTTTAATAATTATTATCTATATTATTAAATATATAATATAGATAATATAAAGATAGTATAGAGAGTAATAATAATTAGTCGTCTAATATAATAATGCGATGAGGAGAGAAGAGAGAGAAAAGAAGAAGAAGAAAGATAATGGCCAATAATAGAGATTAGATTAGATGAAAAAATCTGTGGTTGGTTGTTGTTGAGGAGGAGGAGGAGAAAGAGAGAGAGAGAGAAATAGATACGCACACGCATAATGTAAAGATAAGATATGCACGTCGACGATTTTTTCACGATCGTTTAGAAAAATAAACAAATAATTGCTTTACTGTAATAAAGTACCAAGCTCTCCTTCTTTAACCTTTGACGATGGAACCGCAGCTGACATTATCTGAAAACGGAAGAACCGACCAAGAGTGGTTGTCAACGCTGCCCAAGTACGTCTTGCCAGAGGGGGCAAGGACGCTAACGTTGCACGAGCAGTTTCATGCCCAAGCCTATCGCGCGCCCGATAGGGTCGCGGTCGCCGACGATCACCGTTCATTGACCTACGAACAGTTGAACCGACGGGTGCTCTCTCTTGGGGAGCACTTGCGTTCGGAGTTCAACGTGGGCCTGGACGTGAAGGTAGGGATTTACATGGAGCCGTCCGTGAACTACGTGCTGAGCCTAATGGCAATCATGTCAGCAGGGGGGGCTTACGTGACCATAGAAGCCGCGTACCCACAAAACATGATCGAGGCAGTGTGCAAGGACGCGGAAATGAAGGTCATTTTGACCACGCAAAAAATGTCGAAACGGCTTCAAGCAGTGGACGGCGTCGCGCTCCTCGTGGTCGACCAGGACGAAGATGGCCGGGACGCTATCCTATCCTTGGGGACCAGCAAGCTGTCGACTGAAGAGCTGGACCGGCGTCGCATTTGTGCGCCCAGACCAACCCTAGAAAATCTGGCGTTCGTGGTGTATTCGAGTGGGACTACGGGACGGCCAAAGGGAATTGCGAACCCGCACCGTGCCCCAGTCTTGTCGTACCAGTGGCGCTGGTGCCTCTCCCCGTGCCTCGAGGGCGACCGCGTGGCGTGCAACGTCTTCTTCATCTGGGAAGCCATGCGTCCGTTGTTGCTTGGGGCCACAACCTACTGTGTGCGCCCCGACCAAATTTACGACGGCCCACAACTTGCAGGGTTTGTCCAGAGGAACAGTATAACGGAGATTCTCTTCACCCCCACATTGTTGCAAAACCTGATTACAAATTTACCGGTGGAGCAATTGATGGATAAAATGTCATCTCTAAAGACGTGTTACCTGAACGGTGAAGTCTTATCGAAAGACTTGGCCCGGAGGGCGATCGCGGTTCTACCAAACGTGCGGTTTATAAACTTGTACTCCATTTCTGAATGCCATGAAGTCAGCGCGACAGATTTGCTGAACATCGATTTGAACGATCCGCCAACCGGGTTCTGCCCCGTGGGGTATCCAAGCCCACTGACCCCCCCCCTCATCGTCGGAGAAGACGGCAACCTGGTGGAAGAAGGCGAGCCGGGGGAATTGTACGTCGGTGGACCGCTGCTCGCTCGTGAATACTTGAACATGAAGAAACAGACCAAGGAGCGTTTTCCGTTGAACCGCTTCGCGGACAGTGAAACGGGACGAAAGTGTCGTATATACCGGACGGGGGACCGCGCCCGAATCCTTCCAAACGGAATGCTCGAAATCCTCGGGCGGTGCGCTTTTATGGTAAAAATAAGGGGTTACTCCGTCGTGCTGGGCGCGATAGAGCAGGCGCTGTTGGACAGCGTAACGTTGAGGGCATGTAGCGTAATAGCCGACGGCGGTGAAGGCACAGAAAAGCGGCTGGTGGCATTCCTCGTCAAGCCGAACGCTGACAGCGAAAGCGATGGGGAGAAGGATGAACGCGGGGAGTTAAAGTTGCAAGAATTTGTCACAGACGCACGAACTGGGCTTTGTCCATCTGTGCAGAAGCGTTTGAGCACCCGTCTTCCCCATTACATGGTCCCATCGGTTTACATCGAGCTCGATTGTCTGCCGTTACACCCCGTCTCAGGAAAGCTGGACAACAAGCGCCTCGCCGAATTGGCCGCGGAGCAACGGCTGAGTCTAATTGTAGGTAGTTCCGTGGGGGGAAAGTTTCTGATGGGGCTTCGCCACAACCCGCAAGGAAACGATAAAACAAGCGCCGTGAGAAAACAGCGCGAAGTCGCCTTGAAACACTCGTACAAGTACATGCGTATTCCAGAAGGTGCATCGATAGGCGAAGTGGAGCATGGGATACTATGTTGTTGGGAAGGGATTCTAGACTTGCCATTCGGTAGCGTTTCCCTCGACGATGACTTCATTTCCCTTGGGGGACAATCGCTCTCTGCGGCCAGACTCATCGCTGCCATCGACAAAATGTTCGGCATCCGACTGCCGGTAATCGACGTACTGGAAGGGGTCCGCGCAAAAGACCAGGCGATATCAATTGTAAACAAGTGGCAAGATAACGGGGGCGCCGGAATTAAAGTCAAAACGGGCGCCAAAGCCCTTGTCCAGAGGGTCTTGAAAGAGTCTGTTGTTTCCCCCGTTGGGCCTGCTGAAACTTCTTCAGCGGCAGAGCCCACCCCGTTGAAAGATTGCACGCAAGTGTTTTTGACGGGGGCAACGGGGTACTTTGGGGCTTTCTTGCTGGCCGAAATGCTCCATGCTGGCGTAAAATCAATCGTGTGTTTGGTCCGAAAGCGAGACGGGAAAACAGGAATTCAAGTTTTGGAGCAAAATTTGAATCGGTACGGCCTCTTACGGCCGCTTGGTGGGTTGATCAGCAGGGTGCACCCTGTGCATGGGGACTTGACTAAGCCGTTTTTTGGACTTTTGGAAAAGCTTTATAACAACGTGCTCATGTCCTCCGACGGGATTGTTCACTGTGCTGCTGCTGTGTCGCTTGGTGCAACGTTTGACAGTTTGAAGGCGGTGAACATGGAAGGCACTCGGGAAATTGTAAGTTTGGCGTCCAGGATAAAATCTTCGCGGGGAGTGGTACCACGTGGTGTTTTCATTTCGACCAACGGGATTTTTGCGTTGAAAAGGGTGCAAGATGGGGACGCACCAGTCCCGGCAGACTGCGATTTTGACGCCCTTTTAGATGCAATGGTGTATAACAACAGGGAAAACGATACCATTTCCGAAATGTGCAACGGCTACGGGCTAACAAAGTGGGGGGCAGAGAAGATGATCCATCAAGCAAATGAAGAGATGGGGTTGTCTTTCGTAACGTACCGTATGGGAAACATCGGGTGGCACAGCAAAACGGGAGATTTCAACGACCTTGACTTCCAAGGCATGATATTCCGAGGGTGCAATACTACCGCCGCAGTCCCTGTTGTGCCAGATTGGAAGATTGAATTGACCCCCGTCGACTGGGCAGCCTCCAAAATAGTAGAAATAGCAAGCACGCAAACCACGGAAACGTTTCATATTGTCCAGCCAGAACCGGTGCCATGGGCCAAAGTGATTGACTGGATGGACGAGATTAGGCGAGAAGAAAACAAACGCCCCCTGAAACGGGTCTCGTGGGACGAGTGGAGAGAACTCGCTGCAAAAGCAACGAAAGGGACCAAGGATGGAAACAAATTACTCGCTTTGGTTGATGCTTTACCCGGAGGCGGGATTGAGTACTTGTCCAGCCAGCCATACCTCCAGTGCAGCCCAAATTGTCAGGCCCACGGCAAGGAAGAGTATTTATCGCGCGATTCTCTAAAGTTATTTTTCAGCAGAGTATCTCGAAAGAAATATTCCCTTGAACCAAAGATCGTGGGCTGTGGCACAAATGCCTCTTCCACGCGACCTTTGGAAGGAAAAATTGCCGTGGTCACAGGGGCATCGTCTGGCATTGGGCGAGCGATTTGTGTCGAGTTGGCAAAGGCTGGGTGCAGCGTTACTCTAGCCGCCAGAAGGATGCAGCAGCTCGAAGAGACTGAAAGTGCGATAGACAGTGCTTGCACGCAAGGGTCTGTCAAAACGTTGTGTGTACCTACGGATGTCACAGATCGCCAAGCGGTAGTAAACTTAGTGTCGACAGCGGAAGAGAGTTTGGGGCCAGTCGACATCTTTGTGAACTGTGCGGGAGTGATGTATTTTACCTTGATGAAAAATATAATGTGGGACGACTGGGAGAGAACCGTAGACGTCAACTGCAAGGGTACCATGTATGGCGTCGGCGCTGTTTTACCCCAGATGATCAGGAAAGGGCAAGGACACATAATCAACATAACATCAGACGCTGGAAGAAAGGCGTTTGCGGGACTCGGAGTGTACTCTGGATCGAAATTTTTCGTGGAGGGAATGTCACAGGCGCTGCGATTAGAAACTGCAGACACAGGCGTTCGGGTTACTTGCATTCAGCCGGGGAACGTGGCTACTCCGTTGTTGGCAACGTCTACAGATGCCGAGGGTATGAAGGCATACGGTGAACCGAGCGGGGCAAAAGTTCTAGATCCTGAGGATGTCGGTCGAGCTGTCGTTTATGCTGCCTCTCAACCCGAGTGGTGCGCTGTCAATGAAATCCTTGTGGAACCGCGGCAAGAGCCGGCATAGAGGGAATACTAATCTTGCTCTCTTATTTTATAGTTCGTTAACGTAATTACCAACAATCCATGCCGCTGCTTGGAAAACCACACAAGGACTGATCCCTTTACGAGTGAAACCCTTTTCGGTTTTATCAATTATTAAAAATACGCTTTTAAAAAACCCTTCAATTAGATATTTCTTCTATAGTGTCCATATATGATTTATAGATTTGTTTTTTATAGAAAAAAATTATTTAGGCTTAGGAATATTCAATTATCGAATTCGTAGACACCGGATGAGGAAAGTTGACTCTGGGTCTTTTGCCGTTGAAGCAAATTAACCTACCGATTCGGACCACGCATGGAGTACATCTGAGCATGATAGTCAAGACTAAATGACAAGGGTATAGTGATTAGTAAAATCACAAGAGTAGGGATAAGTTCGCACTACTGAAGGAACGTAAACCTTTTAATGAACAAAATTAGTAGATTCATTTTCGCGGTACATGAGGAAGATAAATTTTAATTACTTAATAAATATTAATAACAGCCCTATTATTTTTGTTTTTAGTTAAAATAACAGCCATTATTTACTTCTTCTAAAAAAAAGCAATCAGAAAGAAAAAACGTTATTTTATTTAATTATTTAATGATAGAGTTTTGTACTTAATATACTACATTATTCTGGCCTGAGTGTATAGACTAGTTATCAGCCGGATCAGAAACGTTATACCAAGCAAAGTGCGCAAAACTCTTATTAATAATAGCAAAACAGGAGGAAGAACACAGGAAACGCGTTTTTTTAAAGAATTTGCAGTTTGTTGATCCTTGATGATGAGGACCCTGTGCTATTGCTATTAATACCTATTAATCATCATCAGCATCCAAAACAACTACAAGCAAGTAGTAGCAAGAGACGGACTGCTGCGCAACTTCTCTTCAGAGAGAGTACGCAAGCGTTTCTTTACTTTCGCATTTTCAAGCAAACTTGGCGATGAAAATTTTCGCCTTTACAGACAACAAACGCGCAGTACACGCGAAAACCTCCAAGAAACAAAGTTCCCCAAGATACACCAGTGCGGTTTTCTTGGTCCCATTTTGTATATAAGCGCGGAAATGGCGAAAAAGAAAAAAGGTAGCAAGTCGAAGTCACCCAAGAAGAAGGGTGGCAAGAAGAAGGGTGGAAAGAAGAAGAAAGGCAAAAAGAAGAAAGGCAAAAAGAAGAAGGCCCCAAAGATTGACTTGGAAACGTTTGACCCGACCCCTTTTATAGACCCAGTAACTGAGCAGCTGCCGCTTCCACTAGACATGGTATTTAGAATCGCAACCCGCTTCGGAACTTCGTTAGAGAAAGTGTACCAGAAGTATAACGCCGATCAAGGAATATTTGATACATTTTTTGGCCACGGTAATTTTAGTAAAATTTTGAGCGGCGAAGTCGTCGAACAAGATGGCGAGAACAGCAAATTTAGCGAAGATCAAAAGGGCGAAAAGACTCAAGAAGAATCAAAAATTTCCCACGTAGGGTTCTTTGATCTCACCGCGTTGACCAGCTCCGTGCCAGGGCGCAAAAGTACTGAGGTGGAGGAGCACCTGAAACCCATAGTTCGATCAAAGGTGTCGCCAGTGAAATGCAGCGGGGTGGCATATTCATCTGACAGCAGTTATTACTCGGACGATAGTTACGCAGATAGTGATTTCGACGACGCCAGCAACGTCCCTTTGGGCGTAGTTGTTTCGAAAGCCTACACAAGAATGTGCGAAAAGTCGAATACGCAGGTAGTTACAAAAATACTCCATTCACTTAGGGATGAGTCAGAAAATTTAGAGCTTAATCACGGAAGCCTACGATCACAAGGGGCAATTGCACTGTTTGAGGCACTGGAAAGTGCAAAGTCCGAAATACAGGCAGTAGTAATCAGGGACAACAATATTGACGCTGCTGCAGCGCCGTACATGGCCAATTTTATAAACGAATCGACGCATATCTCGGAAATAGACGTTGGAAACAACCAGCTGGGCGTGTTCAGGAGGTCTTTGATCGGCGCCACAGTACCTCTGGCCCGCGCGTTGGGGAGCAGCGGAACGCTGCATTCGGTCGTTATTTCAAACAACAATTTGATGGACAACTTTTTCAAAGAGTTTTTTTCTTCGCTGTGCGCTTCGAACAACAAATTGTTGAGTCTGCTAGATATAAGCCATAACAAAATGTCAATAAAAAGTGCCGGGGCCCTTGCAGACTTTTTAGAGAGAAGCAATGGATTGACAACATTAAACCTGGCGTGGAACAACTTGCGGTCCGAAGGGGGAAACGTTGTGATGAAAGCCCTATCTTATTCTCCAACATACACCCCCGATCTTCACACATTAAATATAGATTGGAATGGCATAGACGATGCTGTGACCGAAGACATTGGGACGTGGTTGAAGCAAACGAACAGTTTGCAGAATTTTACACTGGCTAACAATAATATTGGCCCCAAAGGGATGAAAATTATATCGCAGGCTTTGGTCGAGAATTTCACCATCGAATACCTAGATGCGAGTTTCAATCCTCTTGGGGTAGACGGGACTGTGGCGGTCATCGAGTCTGTTGGTAAGAACATGAGCCTAAAAGTAGTGCGACTGATTCGAACCTGTGATTTGTCTTCAACCAAGGACACATCAAGTCCAGTAGCAAAATTGCTCCAGCTGCGAGCCAAAGTTATTACAGAGCGTGAGTTGTACACGGACATCGTGCTGGACTTTCCCTCCGTAGACCAGGGGATATTTTTCGTAGAACCAGTGCCAGAAGAAGACGAAGAAGAAGCAATTGACGAAGATGAAAACCAGATCACAATATACCGCTCTATATGGCAAGATCGGTGCCGGGACGCAGATGCCGAGACGTTCTGGGACACCGAATCAGTCTTGCGAAGGGCGTTCGACAGTGACTGGGAGTTGTCGGACACGTCGTCTCTTATTTACAACATCGATGAGCTGGAGGCATCGCAAGAAATTTTTGCAAGGTATTATGGAACGGTGTTCGATTTGTTTCGGTACTATGCGGCAACATTTGGTTCACAAGGCAAATATCTTCTGCTGAAGAAGCAAGGCTGGCAACGATTCTGTCAGGAAATGAGGTTAGTGGACGATGACATGATGACTGTGAAATCGTTGATGATAATGTACGGTCGCTGCGGAGGCGTGCCAATGCAGGACAATAGGTCGGACGCCGCCGATGAGGGGGGCAAGAAAATAGCAGGATTGATGAGGTACGAATTTCTGGAGCTTTTGGCACGCTGTGCATTCCAGAAGTATAATGTGAAGCTGAAAGCGAGAAAAGTCGCAATTGAATTGTTACGGCCCTCTATATCAATCAAGACTTTCATGGACAACGATATCTTGCCACACGCGTTCACAACAGACCATGTCGGCCATTACCCCGGCCCCTCGTTCTTCAGAGGGTCCGATAATTTTCGAGACGACCGTCTTTACTACGAAGAGGTTACTGTGATTTTTCAGAAGTATTTCGAAAATTTGAAGTTGATCTTCAAGCATTTTGCGCGTGGAGATGGCTCTTTTACATTTGAAACACACAATAGCATGAGTTTGCGAGAGTGGATTCATTTTTGTATGGAGAGTGAGCTGTGCAATGACTCGTTCACTAGAAATGACATTGCCCTTCCGTTTGCGTACTCAATACCTTGCGTTGTCGATGAGTTGAAGTCGCGGAGCGGCGACCGCATAGACGACAGGACCACGCTCCAGTCGGAAATTAGATTCACAGACTTTCTAGAGGCGCTTGCACGAACAGCTGAAATGTCACAAGCACAAACGATTGCTGACACCAAGAAATTACTCAGCCAAAAAGTCGAAACACTGCTAAGCCGGATATCAGAGCAGTACGCCAGCATCATTGAAGACGACAAGCAAGAAGAGGACCACTTTGCAGTCGAAAAAGACATCGAGGCCACACGGCTACAGGAAGAAATGGACCAACTATCACTGACTTTCACCCCTCCCGACAAGGACCGGTTTGAACAGGGGGTAAATAATCGTGCAAACACCAAAGCATCGGTCTCACCGGAAGTGTACAAAAAACACTTGCTAGCTACCATTGGGACGCTGTGCAAGAAAAAGATCGAAGCCAACAAAATTGATCACGTAGTTGAAGCGTTCCCTCCGTTCGTCGTTGGTTACTTTTTGAAAACGTATGGCGCTGGGGCCTACAAGAAAAAGCTGAAAGAATATTTATATGGGATGGCGACATATTCCCATGAAAATCGTTTGGTAGATTGGTTTTCGGCCGTCATTGGAGTAAAATCAAAGTATGCGTCCGACTTGTCTCCAAAAAAGGGTTTGCTGTTAAACCTGAGGAAATACGACCGTTCCCTTGAACCCACCTTTCTGGGGTTGTTGCAGTGGTTCCTGCCGCTGACACACATGGTAAAGCGGTTGGAATCGGAAAATACAATTTGCTCGATTGGGACGATCAAAAATGGAATAAAAGATTTCATTAAAGACAAAAAGCAAAGGGATAAATGCATCAAAGACTTCAAACCCTTATTGAACAAAGCCAAACAAGTAGATTTTTCGACAGCACTAGATGTTATGTTAGAGAATATTCTGAAGTACAAGGATGCTCCTGCCGAAGAGAAGAAGGGAAAGAAAAAGAAAAAATAATAAAATAAAATTTCAAAAAAGAAATAGACACATAAATTATTCTTATGGTGGTGATTGCAAGACTCATAAGATTGTGTACCGTGTACCCTTACTGTTAAAAACAAAACATTGGCTGTCATTTACGTTTTTAAACATTAAAATGTACTGCGAACTTATCTCTACTGTTGTGATTTTAGTATTTTAATCAATATACTTTTTACTTTCTTTACTTAAATCAAGATTTCAGTTCGCAGTACATTAATTTTAATTATCATACTTGAATAACAGCCAATTTTCTTGTTTTATACCCTTACTCTTAAAAAAAAAAAAAAAGAGTGCTAATATCTATTAATATACATACGCACATATTTGCACAAAAGGGCTCATTGCGCCGATTGGTACTATGTGTCCTACAGTAACATTTTTTACGAACGACGCGGACAGAACGGGGATTTCATATTTCTGGCAAAAAGAAAAAAACGGATTCCGCATCATACATATCTTGACAACGGAACTGGTACACCACCATTTTCTCATTTTCAAAACCCAAATATGTCGTCAATGGCATCGTTCTTTCTTTTCCGTTTCTTCTTCTTCTTTTGTTTTTTTTTTGCCGAGGGAATCCGCGCCCCTGGAAGTAGACCAGGCTCAATAACGAGGGGGGCACGCCTATGCGCCAGCGAGTCTATGGATGTGTCTAGCGTCGGCAGCGCTGCCGATGTGTTCGTTGTTGGTAGGGCGTGCCCATCATCGGAGCCACCCGTATCTTCGAATCCAACATCCCCCTTTCTACTACTATCTTGCACTTTGGTTGGAACCACGGTGGCGAGCCTCGCTTCTCTTTTCGTTCTCACAAATGCTAACAACCGTGAAAGCACTGCCAGTACTGTTATTGCTAGAGGCATAAAATAGCTCTGCCCTAGTAAGACAGTAAAAATTTCGGCGGTGGACAACAAAATATCTAAGTGATGATCGTACTGCTTCACTGTCATTGGCGCCGGGTTCTTAAGCGCCAGAAGAAATTTTCGCATCATCCCCCGGACATGCTTTAGCCGCTGAAAATATTTCGTTTTCCCGTGTTGATTTGAATGCCTATAAACAATTTTATCCAAGATGCTCAGCTCCCCTAAGATACGCTCGTTTTCCACGACGCTCATTTCCAAACCCCACGAGCCCAACCCAATCACGTCTTTTTTTCTAGTCGGTTTTTAAGCAGTGTGAACGCTGTATCAAACCATTTGCAACGTTGGGTTATTTGTGAACAAACATACATGTGGAACGATCAAGTACCCAGCTAAAGAGACACTTGTACTCGATTTATTTACGAACATTGTATTTAGATGCAGTGTAGCAATTATGTAGATGTAAGTTTTAGTTCTCCGAAGAAAGAAGAAAGATTTTTTAAAAAAATATTAAATTACTGGTAGTACCAAGGTAGTAGGAGGTGGTGGTATTAATAATAATATTAAGTAGTTATTATAAAATACAGTTTTTATTATTATACCAATAGTCAGCTCCTCATAGTCTATAGTATAATAATAAATAATATTTATTAATAATAATAATAAATATAAAAAAAATAATAAAATATAAAAATATAGCGATTGTTGGGGGGAGGAGGACGGACTGACTACTCCCCTTTTTTTATTTAGAACAACTCTGTGATCTCTAATTTTATTGTATTTTTAGTGTGTCTAACAATCTCCTCCTAACGAGAGATGGCTTTATTTTTTCTTCAGATTTGATAAAAAAGCAGCACTCTTTCAAAAATATAGACATGATAATAACATAGTGGACAAGATGTTCTATACCCAGAACAGGAGTATACGAAGTCACACAAGCAATCATCATTTTTAGTTGGATCAACAACGCCCAATCAATCATGATATTCCAAAAACTGTTTATAGTCTTGGCAGTTGCGGTGACTCTGCAATGGAGCTCCACGGCAAAGGCCTTTGACCTTTGGCCGGGTATTGCGCCGAACGAGACATCGAAAATTGGTCCAGAAAGAAAAGTGCAAGATGGGACGCAGTCTGGTTGCGGGCCGTTGCGCAATGACGTTTGTTATAAAATATTCAACGTATCGACACCCACGTTAAGCCCGTATTTGGTCCGTAATGGTACAGGCGCTGCTGTTATCATTGCACCAGGGGGAGGGTATAGCATTGTAGCAATCAGCAAAGAAGGGGAGGACATTGCTCGACTGTACAACTCCCTCGGTGTGTCCGCCTTTCTACTGAAGTACCGTGTCCCAGCAAGACCGGATGCCCCAGGCCTCCCACACTGGTGGGCTCCCCTCCAGGACGCCCAAAGAGCGATTAGTATTGTGAGGCATGGGGCAGCGATAGGGAGATGGGGCAGTGCTGTAAATGCGTCTCGTGTGGGCTTCACAGGATTCTCTGCAGGGGGTCATTTGACTGCACATGTTTCGACGGCGTGGAGAAATGGCAGAGCTTACGCGCCTGTGGATGAAAACGACAACGCGTCGTGCCGCCCTGATTTTTCAATTTTTTTCTACCCTTGGTTTCTGCTCCCTGGGAACAAAGCCCCGGAATGGGGCAAGCCGTATGCATTAGCAAGCGAATTTACAAATGGGAAAGGGTCTCCGAATGGAATGCACCCAGTTTCTATGTTTGTTCACAACGAAGACGACCCTGTTGCCCCTGTCCAAGGCACTTTAGTTTACCATTCGAAATTGCTTGCCGTTGGTGCCCCGATGTCATCAATGCACATTAGCCCCAAGGGCGGCCACGGCTTTGGCCTTTGCCAGAACGGGTTTGAAAATTACGAGGAAGTCTGCGATTGGCCAAAGCTCGTTCAACGTTTTTTGCAACATCACAGTTTTGCACCAGGTTTGCCCAATGATGAAAGCGGTGAACCCAGACTCAAAGATATGTTGGAGCAGAACTGTCCTATCTAGCATTAAATTCCGAACAAAAAGAAATACGTATACACTAAGTAATAGATCTAAGTGATATTAGATAGACAAACAAATATATGATACCGTACAATCGTTCTAATCAATTAAGGAATCGGCAATAATCCCATCTTTTTCCTCATTCTCTCCTCAGCATTCCCTAACCCCAACCGGCAGGAAAATAGTGTAGTATATGGATCGTAGATTATAAATAGACTATAAGATTCATTAATCATTAATATATAGACACAACATTATTAAAAATGTTTATAGGAGAAGAATGATTTTTTTTTAAAAATAAATTATTATTTTTTTTTAGAAGAAGAAGAAGAAGAAGAAAGAAGAAGAAGAACAACTTCTTTTTCTTGTTGTTGTTGTTGTTCTGTTTATATATGGCTATTAAATAAGGAGAAGAAGAAGAAGAAGATATAATAATATTATTATTATTATTTTTTTTTTTAATTATATAAATAATTTGTTTTTACCTTAGTATTTTTTTTATAAAAACAAAACTTCTTCTTTTTTAGATGAAATTCCTACATTTGTTAAACGAACGAAATGAAACGACAAGTACCTCGCGCAAATTAATCTTTTTGAATAGACTTATCACATTCACAGCACTCAAATATAATCCATTTATTCAAAATGAAAGTAGCCTTCGTATCCGCAATCGCAGCTCTTTGCTTCGCTTCGTGCACTGCTATGACGCCCTTGTTTCAGCAAGTGTCACAGCTTCTTGGTATGTCCTCCAACGAATTGAAAAACAGTGGCAGCTGTACCAGGCACGGAGAGTGCTATGACATGCGCCTGCAGAACGTGAAAGGTTGCACTGATGGATGGACCCTTCACGGTCTGTGGCCACAATGGGGAGAAAGCTGCACGCACGAAAAGTTCGACTACAGCGAAATCGAGGACTTGGCGAGTCCGTTGAAAGAGTACTGGCCCAGTTGCGAAGGATCGGCACAAGACTTTTGGGAGCACGAATGGTCAAAGCATGGCACGTGCTCTGGAATGAGCCAACACGACTTTTTCTCCACCGCGATCGAATTGTGCAAGAAGTACCGTGACCAGTGCAGCAGTTTAAACTCTGGGGGAACGTGCAACATTTGCCTCACCAAGGACCTATCGTCCACGGAGCAATGCGCCAGCCGGTAAGCGCGGGGGGGCAAAGTTGTCGTGCGGCTGAGGCAGGCAAGCAAGCACGCCAATCTTTTCCAATGACGCCGTTGTTTTATTTTGCAGAAACAAACCATGGAAAGGACGGGCCTATATTCAGTACGTAGACGACTGGACGAGAGTTGGGACAGTTGCGCGATAATTAAGGAAATACAATCATAATTTAAACCGCATAATAAGATCTTGAAAATCATATAGGTAATGTTTTCAACGCTCTATATTTGCTGATAACATAATATATTCCTTAAAATCCTTTCCTCGTACCGGACGACAACGACGACGACGGAAGAAGAACAACAAGAAATATTATAATATACGACTCGTATTATATTTTTTTGTATAATAATAATAATAATATACAGTTCCTTGGTGGTATCATATATAATAGTACATTAAGACACAGTCTAAATTAATATATAATAGGTAATAAAATTTTTTATTATTTATGATATTTTTTTATTATTTTTTTTTTGTTGGAGAGGAGAGGAGCTATGGTGGAGGATTATTATATAAAAAATAATATTATTATTATTATTAATAAATAAATAACACACCACCCACACCCACACCCCAAAAACAAAAAGATTTGAATTTTTTATTATATATTAGTAATAACATTATTAATATGCCTAAACACACGACAAGAGTGTTGAGTAGATAATGAAAACTTGTTTCCGAGAGAAAAAATTGAAATGGAACAGTCTCTCTTTTACTTTGTTCCACCAGTTTTCATTCACACAGAGCCCTGATTAAAATGAAGAACTCTCTGATATTGGTTTGGCCGATGGTGACTTTTTCGCTGTGGCTCGCTTTGCAATTGGTCGAATCGAAACCTGTCGTGTTGAGCAACTTGCACCTTCCTGTAGACCAGAATGAAGACGCTATATTGACGGGGGAAACTTCCATTCTTCAAATAGGTGATTCATATTACTATTATGTAAATAATTGGGGGGGATGCGAGAGTGTTGATTGCTGCCCAAGCCCAGAGGGTTGCGCTTCCTGTTGCTACGTTCCCCCCACTCCCCGGTACCCGGATACTTGTGTGTTCACAACAAATCATAGCGTCTACGTGTACAGAACGAAGGATTTCCAAAAGTTTGAAAACCTTGGAATAGTGCTAAATATTTCGAGCCGCCCGAAGGGAATCGAGTTTCGACCGCATGTTGTATCCCCAAGCCCAGACAAGTTTATTATGTGGTTTGAGAACCGGCCAAGCCCGATACAATCCTCAGGGTACACGGTGGCCCTGGCCAGCTCCCCGGCTGGCCCCTTTACGACGGTATCCGAAAACGTTGACGTGTCAGGCGTAACTCCGGGGGATTTCGACATTTTGTACGAGGAAAACACAAAAAAATGCTGGCATTTGCAAACCACGACAAACGACCCAGCTCAGGCAAAGGGTTTTGCGGTTACGGAACTAGATGAATTCTGTATGAAGCCAATCTTTCCAAAGAAGAGTATAGTGTTTCAAGCACCTAAGCCTGCAGAAGGTCCAGTGTTTTTCAAACGGAACAACGTGTACTACATTTTGGCCGGCACGACTTGCTGTGCCTGCCGGGGGGGCAGTAGCATCTTCGTGTTTGCAGCATCAACACCCCTCGGCCCATGGAAGTACATGGGCGATGTGGGGAAAAATACCTCTCAGCCCAACTACGACATGCACTCGCCGTTCAACTACGTAACGCAGGCCCAAGCTAGTGCAGTTTTTCAAGTTGAAAATCCTCTTTCTGGGCAAATGCAGTATGTCTGGCTAGGGAACCAGTGGACGTCCAGCCCAAGGCGCAACACAGACTTGTTGTACTGGTCAATTCTGGAATGGGAGAGCCATCCAAAGGACGGTTACGATTTAGTCAAGCAATTTGTAAGGCAAAACAAAATTACTCTTCAAATATAAAATTTCGTATATAAGTCTGAAGCTCTGATGACAGTGTCCTTTTGAGAGTTCGTAGTTTATATATTGGTAGGAACACACCATTCCGGTATTTATTAACAAAATTACAGAATCAAGTTAGGATTAGGGTATGAGGAAGCTAAATTTAATTACTTATATATATATAAATAACAGCCAATTTTCTTTTTTTTTTTTTATATATTTTTATACCTGTGTACTCGTCGCGTACTACCGGTACAGTCGAAAAATGAGGAGGAGAGAGGAGAGAATGGCAAAATTTCTGAGACTGAAAAATGGGGACGAATTCACCTTGCACCGAGGGGGGCCAACTGGTATTAATACCAGTTGGCCCCCCTCTATAAAATACTTATGCTTTGCAGTTGTGTCTTCTCCCACAAAAAAAGATCGGATTTCTCAGATTCTCAGAATTTTAGTCTAATGGTGGGAGTAGCTGATGCTGTGCAGCTGTTGTGTATCCTCCATTCATTTTTGGTTTTTAGATCTGTATTTTTATTGATAAAAGTTGTCTGGCGATTTTTTTAGTTATGCTGACTTATGTAATGAGGATGTTTGACGAGGACAGTTTTGTGTTTCAGGAGCACGGGGGGTGGCACTTCCACCACTCGAAAAGGAAGACTGTTGCATATTTTTCAAGGTCTTCAATAAACCCGCAACAAAATATATTCAACAAAGCAATTGGTTTCCAAATTATTCTTCATTTATACCCATATCTCTGTTTTAAAGTGGTCACAGAACTTAATATGAAGTGTTTTATTCTCTTATCCTTCTTATCACTGGCCGTTGCAACTGCAAGTCCTGCTGCAACTGCAAGTCAAGCGGTCGTTGCTTTAGCTGCTGCAAATGCAAGTCCTGCTGCAAATGCAAGTCCTGCTGCAACTGCAAGTCAATTCTTGAGGGCGGTTCGCGAAAGTCTTGAATTTCGTTTGGCCATGCAACGTGGCAGGAGGCTCGATGTGTTGCCGTACCACAAGTTTACTTGTTCGAAAGATGTGAAAGGTGTTCTTGTCGGTGGAAACGGATGCGAAGCAGATTCTTTGGAGAAGGGCTTTTTCGTATTCCCAAAAGATTCCTGTATTACCAACGACGGTTCGTCACAGAAGTTTGCTTACAACGGAAACCAAATCACACACTCTTATTGGGAACAAAACAGTTGTGATGGCACGCCCAAAGAAACTTACACGATAGCTTCTGGACAGTGTTATGACAGTACGTTGATGCTTAAAGTGTATGAAGGTGAAGGGCTTGAATGGGATCACGGAAAGAAAAGTGATTGCAGCGATGCTGGGCCCTTTCTTGGGGGTGTTAAAATGTTGTCGGGAAAATGCATCCCATCTGATGATGGTTCCGGTAAAGTCATGTGTTCTTCAGACCACAAGAGCATAACTTTTAAAGAATATTCAGACACAGCTTGTTCAAAGGAGACTAAATCGGAGGAGAGAAAAGATGGTGAATGCTTTGCTTCGCCGGCTGCGAAAACAGTACCATTCTGGTTCAGAACAGTATTTGTGATTTTGGCAGCAGTAGTGTCGTTGCACTAAGCGATTCAAGCATATGGTTTGGGGGATTTCATTCATCAAACGGAGATGATTATTAGATGTTAATAATCTGCGATAAATCTTATGGTTAAAATTTAAGTTGGTTCGATTCCAACAGATGTAAAAATGAATTCGATTTTTTTCCAACATACGAGGTTAACGAGAAAGTGGGGAATCAGCGGCGCCGGCTGCTGCGTTTTCGTGGCGGCGGCGGGTCGTAGATTCGAAGTACGTAAGTTAATATTAAATATATATGATTATTGAAGAAGCAAACACAAGGTATATAAATTGCTACATGCATACAATGAACACCTACTCCAGACGAACGAGCTGGTCAGAAGATATGTCCACACGGGGAGAGGAATTACCAAATGCATCTATAAAACTCGAGGACGGCACGCTGGCGAGAAAGGGTTGCCTGTTTTCCTTCAAAGATTACGAGGGTGAAGAGGATAACAGCCTGTATCTTGCAGCAATGACAGACATGGGTTACTTGAAATTCTTAACCGAAGGGGCTTTCGGCCTTGATATAAAAAGCCAATTCCACGGGAAGACGCATGCGGAATTATATCTTCCTTTGTCTGTCGCTGCGGAGTCTCTGATGTGCTACAGCAGAGGGGGCTTGGTAAATACGACACGAATCACGGAGAAGAAGTGTCTTCCCAAAGGATACTGCTGTCCATTCCGCCTCCGCTACTGTCATTGCTATGCCTCTCGAAGGCCGGCCGCGCAGTTCAGTTAGGTGGACGGCAAAGACGCTTTTCGTGCTCTGGGGTTCGGCCTGACAAGAGAGAACCTAACCGAGCCCAGCCACTGCCGCAAAACCCTAGAGATCACCCGAGGCATAGGCGATGCCCATGAGGTGGATAGATTCGTGCAACTGTGCCTTGTAACCTCGCGTTGACGCTGTCCTCTGAAGAAGAACCCTAAGCCGGCACGTGAGCTCAAGACGTCTGCAGGACAGGTCGTCAGGTGTTCCTAATGGCTTCCAATTTCGGCACACAAATTCGTGGGGTATATAAAGAACCCCCCGAGTGAAAGAAAACAATGTGCCACTTCTGCTCCAGACCATCCACCTACGCGTACCATAGTATCCCACTGTGTGGCAAATGCTATCGAATACAAATGGCCCAGTATTTGACAGAGTGGGAGGGTATGACTGCAAGCGAAGCGCTGTCAGAAATCAAACGAGAGCGCACCGCAAAACGTGCCTAGGCGTGTGCCTCAGGGTGCGTAGGAAAAAAACGAGAGGCCTAGGCAGCCTGTCCCCTGTATGCGTTTCCGTTTTGGTCGACAACAACAAACAACAAAGGGTGTATTTCGTAGTGTATAGTTATTATATTATAAGTACTTCGATTTTTTGTTGAAAGGAGATTAAAAAAAAGGAAGGAGGAGGGGAGAAAAACCCAAATTAGAAGCCGGGAGAGAAGAGGAGGGGGGGGGACATTTATTATTACATTGTACTGTCACATGCAGCCTCGCGCAGTAGGTACGGGTACGGAGGAGGCACCACCACTGGTATAATATTATTGTTAATGCGTGTATTTACTTTTTGCTAGCTAGAGGTACGAGGAGAGAGAGGGAGAAAGCAATAGAAAAAAACCTTTATTATGATTTCCCATGGAAGAATGCCATTCTGTGCCCCTGACTGTCTCCTGCAACGCAGAAATCGTGGAAACTGCACTGAAAGTTTAACAGTGCCTTCCCCAATCCCCAACACGCCCAGAAGCCATAATTAAAATACATAGTAAGGTTTAACATGGATATTTTCCGCATCATTGTCTGTGTCGCACTGTTTGCTTCTCAGTCTTTAGCACAAACCGGTGGGGTAGACGGTATAGTTGCTAGCGCAGGAACTGAGAAAGCAGACATCGAGCAGGTAAATGCAAAGAAGGGCTGTAGAAGCTTTGAAGAAATGGACGCTGTAGGCAAAAGCTGGCTCAATTTTGATTGCTCTAAGAGCAGCAATAATAAAGTAAAGAAAATTCGTAACGGAGATGACGTTTGCTGGCTAGGAGGGGACAATAAAATGCGCGTTCGTTACATGTGGAAAGCGTTTGACGGTCCACCTACCAACGGCTTCCGGACCGACTGTTCCGGCTTTGTCTCGGGCATGGCGGACGTAGGAAAACGCTTTGGCGGTTTTAACACTGCCGCTCTTGGAGATAAGTGCTTGGTATACAAGGTCGAAAAGGAAGAAATGAAACCAGGAGATATTTTGTTAAATATGCGTGGGTATTGCAAAGACAAAATCGTCAACAATACTAACGCGAAGACTTTCGGCGGCCATGTAACAATGTTCACAAAATGGTTTAACGATGACAAAACGGCGTACTACGGTTACGAAGAAAGCGCGTCGAAAGGGGCCGTACATCGGTACATAACGTACCCATACTGGAGAAACCATTCCCCTCAGTGCTACCATGCGTACCGGTTCTACAAAAGTTGCGATGCGACCAAATCGCCTCCTCCCCATTGCAGCTAAACAATACTTTAAAAAAACAAGAAAATTGGCTGTTATTTAATTTTGGGATTTTGCAGCGGGGTCCATTAAAAAAGTGGTCCTTGAGTAATTTATTAATACAAAGTACTTTGTAAAAAAATCAATATCAGAAAGTTGTCGGGGCATCCCCATACGCCTCCAAATTTAAACACTAAGCATGGATCGGGCCATGCTGAGAAATTTCTCTCTCATTACACCACTCCCCTTTACTGCAGGGCGCAGCCTTCCGGCGTGACAATACTATCCCGGTCGTATTTGTCCCCTCCACTACCACTACTCTTACTATTTTCCTTCTTTTTCGATCCGGCCTTGTAATCGTTTTCTTTCGATTTTGGCTCCTGGTCGTGGTCTACTACCTTTAGCTTGACCCTTCTGCTAGTGTCCCGTATGAAGTTGGTTTTCCCTGGGGCTCTCGGCAGCTGCTTTGTGACGTAACCCCTGGACCTGTCATTGCACATGATGCAGGAAAGAAACGGTTGATTCTCTGCACCTTCAACATTTTCGGAGACGGACTTCCCATTGTTTCCTGCGACCGCGCGGAGAGACTCGTACGTTTCCAAATTTTTTAGCAAGAGTTCGTTTATTCGGGAGAAAACATCAATCACACAATTATGACTCGAGACTGTTGTGCGCAAAAAATTAATCCCCACGCGACCCGAGAACAGGCGGGCCTTCTCTGAACTCACTTTTAGTTCTTCCTTTGGTAAATCGCATTTGGACGCGACAAGGACGATGGCGTGCAAACCTGCTTTCCGCTCGTTGATCCGTGCGATGATTCTCTTTGCTGTCATGTACGATTTCATACTTCCCATGCTGAAACACACTATGAAACCTGTTGGGTAATCCCCATTGCCATCAATGACTTCGTTTGTTCGCTCAAAACACAGATCAACGATCTGAAGAGTGCTTGTGGCGTTCTTCCGACTTCCATGACTTTCTTCAATGATGTGATATTCATCCTCATTCGTCGGTTCGGTTTGGACAACAACACCTTTGGCCCTTTGGAACGCCATGGAAGTCTTCCCAACCCCCCTGGACCCTAAAAGAAAAACTTGAAAAACACTCTCTCCTTTGAGCCGCAAATCGTGTATCCAAAGCGGCAGTTCCTGCGGGGTAGCCATCATGCCGCTTGGATTCCCTGGCGTTGCAGCACGGTCGACGCCGCCGTCCTGACCACCAGCACTATCGGGCCTCCCTCGCTTTCGTGGGCTACTTATTCTCCGTTTCATACCTTTCTATAAATTACAAAATTATGGATCGTTCAAACGGGATCACGCATTTAGAAATGTAAAGGTTACCTTCTTGCGAATCAATTGATACTAAAATATATGCACATGTTATCAAAAGAAGAATTTAATTTGAATGAAGTTTTCTTGCGCTTTTAACTCATATATTTTTATTTTATTTACGAAGAAGTATGCCGTATAATATATTTTTATTGTTTCATTTTATTATTGTGTTGTTGTTGTGTGTTGTTGTTACACACACCACCCACATTTTTCAAAAACATTTTTTAATAAAAATATTACATACATGTATTATCGGTACAGGTGCGGTACGGGTACTACAGTACAACCCGAACCGAAACATGGATCTTTCGTTTACGTCGTGCGTGTTTTGATGATTATTCGTCTTCTACATATACCAAGTACTCTATTTATTTACACTAATAGTTAATTATATTTTTTATATTTATTTATTATTTATAAAATAAAATAATAATAATTGGAATATAATACGACATGAAGGATTTCACTTTACTTAATATTTCATTTTTTATGGTACAGTTGTGAATACACAACCTCCTATTATATATGAC
>Ga0099797_100385_pt1 | contig 28719 bp, 13 predicted proteins | sample Uncmet_Sort48C_1_FD_89871 | JGI IMG/M metagenome (GOLD analysis project Ga0099797, IMG submission 89871) | Marine eukaryotic communities from CALCOFI LINE 67, Pacific Ocean - C012_Sort48C_1 | ecosystem: Environmental > Aquatic > Marine > Oceanic | place: Pacific Ocean: Monterey Bay | collected... | reverse complement strand
GTTGTTATACTTCCGTATCTTGCGTGTATAATAAAATAATACTATATCGTAGTATTATAGTAGAGTATTATTAATAATAATAATAAAATTAATTTAATTATTTTTTATTATTTATAATTATTTATTAATGATGATCATATAGTTTATATTTATATAATAAAGCAGCAATCTGGCAATACCAAAACTATATATAGGATACTAAGCTGCCACCGTATCAGGTCGTAGGGCAATAATCATCACTTATTGTGGTCAGAATGGATGGTTGATGCGGGAGGAAGAACAACACACGACATATTTAATTTCACACTCGATCATTGTAAATTGAAATATATAATAATAATATAATAAATAAAAATTACATGTTACTGTATTATAGTATGTACGTATATTTTTATTATTGCCATATTACTTTTTTTTATTTAATTTATATTTATTATTATTATTTGTTGCGTACGAGCAGCGTAAATGTCATCATTATTTTTTATTATATTTAGTTATATTTTTTTATTAATTATATTATTAATTTACTACTACTACTAATAATAAACAAAATATTATTATTATTAATTTTAGTTAAAGTCTAACAGTGATGAGTTGTTCTTACAACATCGTTTGAGAAACTACTTTGACTATGTTATATAGATATACGTGTGTATACATACATAAAAAAACACACATACCATGACGTCGAACACAATTGCCGAAAATACGCCTGTGTGCTCTGGTAAAGTAAATTTACGTGCCCTTGGTTTTTGTTCAATAGATGACTCAGTTGATCCAAACTTGTTAGCTCTTATCTCAAAGAAATATCCATTTGTTGAGTGGGGGGTGTTATTTCGTCAAGATAAAGAAGGGACACCACGTTACGCTTCAAAGCAATATTTAGAACAGTTAATTAAAGTTAAACAAGGTGAAGATGGTGAATCAATGCGTTTAGCAGGGCACTTATGTGGGAAAAGTGTCAACGATATTTTATCGGGAGATGTTACTTTTGTAAAATATTTATCAAACAATGGATTTAATCGCGTACAAGTAAATGCAACGGCTATAAACGGGGTTAAGGTATCAAATTTAGGAGATAAGGTCCCAAATTTTTTGACATGCGTAAACTCTGTCCCAGATATAGAGTGGATTGTACAACGAAATAATGAAACAAAACCATTATGGGAAGCGCTGGATATATTAAATGCAAAAGATGAACTACCAAAAAATATTAGTTTTCTGTTTGATGCTAGTTGTGGTACCGGTGTATTACCATCTTCGTTTCCACCATTATTGAAAAATAACTCTAAATGTGGGTATGCAGGTGGTATTGGTCCAAAAAATATTTATAACGTATTAATTAATTTGTATAGTGTTGTTGGTAATGAAAATACACCCATATGGATCGATATGGAAAGTAGTTTAAGATCAATTGTTGATGGGAACGATGTTTTCAATATCGTCAAAGCATTCGAATGTATAAAAGAATATTTGCGTTATTGTGAAGTGTAAAAATGTAAACTAGATTTTATATATTGAAATGAAATGCAAGTGTACTAAAACATATACTTGTATTCGTTCCAAGTACATGTGTGTGCGTGTGGTGTGTAAATATCTTTAATTCTCTTACAATGTGTACCTTGTCAATTTGAAATTATAGAAAGCATAAATATATAGGCTAATAAGGATTATTGAGTAAGTGCATAATATTATATATTAATATTAATAAGGTGTTCGTCCCATATAGTGAGGTTGCAGTATACTAGTAAGTCATAAGAATAAAATCGTAATGGATGGATGTGAGGACTGGAGGACGAAAAAATAATAACAAATAGAGAAGAAGACAACAATAGTATTTATTTATTATTATTATATATTACCAGGTAGTATGTATTATTATTATTAGTATTGTGCTATTGCACTATTATTTATATTATTATTTATAGCTATATCAACAACATTCCTGCCGCCTTCCAAGCAATCGACACGTACTGTCAACCATGAATAATATAATATATACATTTCATCATAAATATTGTCATTAAAGTGCCACAAATACAAAGTGCAAGTCTGTTTTTTTTATCGCAGTAGAATTCGGCTGACAATTTTCCATATCTATATACACGATAAATATACTATTTATTATGTCAAGCTTTGATCAACTACAGTGGCAAAGCATAGAAGTTGATGACGATGTTATCACTGACGAAGCTGGCTTTCTTGGACTAGAAGTATTAGATGGTTCACAAGTCATTATAGAAAAGCAAGGAGATGGGTGGTCAGTTAAAGCAAAGCCGGGTGAGGGGAAGGAGGGGGGGAATGATCAAGGTGCACATAGTAAAAGAAATGCTGATGTTACGAGAAATCCCAATGCATCAACTAACACAACTAACGACAGTAACAAAGCAACGAAGAAAAGGAAGAAGAAAAGAAAACGAAAAAATAAGAAAAAACCGAAGCTACAAGATGCTATTGAGGTTAATAGCTTAAATGATAACGAATGTGCATTATCAACTTCTGTAGTACCTGCTAGTGGCTACGTTGACCAACATGTTATATACTATAATCAACAAAATGACTGGTCAAGACTTGGTTTGAATCTAAATATATGCAACACACTTTTAAAAAAACAGTTTAAAATACCAACTGATATACAAAAAGCATGTCTACCAAAAGCAATAAGAGATCGGCGTGATATATTAGCAGCCGCTAAAACGGGCTCTGGTAAAACGTTAGCGTTTGGTTTACCAATTATACAATTAATCATGGAAAAAAAATTAATAGCGAAAGAGAAAAAAAAAAGAAAAAATGATCAGCTTAAATCATCCACAAATAGTAATAGTAATAACAATGATAATAATAATAGTAATGATATATCTGCGTTGATATTAACACCTACACGAGAGTTAGCTTTGCAAATCCATAAGCATTTATTAGCCGTTATTGAAGACTTGGATAAAACGTATAATCACCAAATGTTACTAAAAGCAAAGAAAAGTAAAAATGTAACCAACACAAACGATGGTGAAGAAGAATATGATGAAAATGCGGATTTGACGATTACATATGCCCCAGTGACAATTACTCCTGTAGTTGGTGGTATTGCTGAGCAAAAACAAATACGTTTGCTATCCAAACAACCGGATATTGTTGTAGCTACGCCAGGGCGTTTATGGACGCTACTAGCGCAGGGAAACGAACATTTAAAAAAATTACATTTGGTACAATTTTTTGTACTTGATGAAGCCGATCGAATGGTCCAAAAAGGACATTATCAAGAATTAGATCATATAATACAAAAAGTTATAAATCCTAGTAAGAATAATGCAAATAAAGATACATTTGACGATGACGACGATGATGTAGATGATATGCAAACGTTACATAAAAAGCGGAAAGAGTTATTACGTCTAACAAAGCGTCAAACTTTTTTATTTTCTGCTACATTATCAATTGGATCATTAGGTCGACAAGCAACAACAAAAAAAACTATGCATATGAAATTTAAAAAGAAAAAACGGCGTCTTATACAATTAAATGATTCACAAAACGAACTTGAAAAATTAATGGAACGTGTTGGTTTAAGAAATAAACCATTCATAGTTGATTTGACTGGAAAGCAAAATGTAAACCAATTGCAGCAACAAAATAAAAAAAATGAAGAAAAGATGAAAACGAAAGGGAAGCAACAACAACAAAAGGAGCAAAATTCAACTGTTGTGGAAAACAAAAGAAAAGAAATTTCATTACCTGCTAAATTAGAATTACGTAGAATTGAATGTGTAGTGGAAGATAAAGATGTATATTTGTATCATTTTTGTTCTAAATATAAAGGAAGAACATTAATTTTTGCAAACACGATCAACGTTGTTCGACGTATACACGAAATGTTAAAATTATTAAAAATAAATGTATATCCTATACATGCACAAATGCAACAACGACAACGTATGAAAAATTTAGATAGGTTCCGTGAAAACAAAAATATTGTTCTAGTTGCAACAGATGTTGCATCGCGTGGTATAGATATACCAAATGTTGACTATGTGATACACTACAACGTACCACGTAATGTTGAAATATTTATACATCGTTCTGGCCGTACTGCACGTGCCAATCGAAATGGTATGAGTGTGTTAATGATTTCCCCATTAGTGCATGAAATACATAGTTTTAAACGTATCAGCCATATATTAAATATTGATAAAGATACAGATATGCCGGAATTGGTTGCAGAAATGAACGTCATTACCCGTGCAAGAACAAGGGTAAAATTAAGTAGACAAATTATTACACGTGATTCTACACAACGACAAGCGCAATCAAAAGAGGATTGGTTTCTAAAACAAGCTGAAGCAATGGATATGATAGTAGATGAAGAGTTAATCGCAAGCACACGTGCAAAAAGTAAACGGAATCGGGGTGAAGAAAAATCATATCAACATTTCAAAATGGAACTAAATAATTTATTGCAACGAGATTTATTTTAATAACAGAAAAGTAAAATCGTAGCTCATGAAAGTATACTGTCTCATCACGATTGGTGATATTGGGGTGAAATATATAATAAAAAAAATGTAATTCTATATAGTGCTATATAATATAATGATGATCCAGCTGTGTGTAGCTATAGCTTACTTACGCTCAATACTGAATACCTTAATACGAAAACGCCAATTGAAAGTTTATACCTTAATTTCATTGGGCGACACGTACTATAATAATTTAAATTTTCAATCTAAATCTCTAAATCAATGAAAGCAATAGTACGAAGGGTGATGGTCAGCTTGTCCAAGTTAATAAAGCCTACTATTTATAATATAATACAATGGTGGTGCTCCTACTGCACCTACTGTATAGTCCGACGGGTAGTACTGAAATATTTAATTAATCCCAAAATTTCAATAAATATACTAGTTGCAATCATCTCCCACAGGGTTTGTACACAATTTAAATTTGTCAGCACAGTGCTATTTGTACTGTACGTGACTAATAGGAGTGTAATGAAAGACTACGAAAGTATTATACGACATCTCAGGAAAGGTTCATAAAGAATTATGCTCGGACTGGGTAATCTCCATACATATCTTATCATATTGTTAGTTAAGGTATTATATGAAAAAGAATATTAATATAATTATACCTCCGCTGCTGATAGAGGTCCAAATGTGTGTTTTTAGCAGCATGGTTAAGGGACACACGACGAAATCAAAAATAAAACTTCTAGAAGATCATCTAATGCCATCTGGCAATGCTATTTGCCTTCTGGCCAATCTATTTACAAAGAGAAAATATATACATTGTAAATATTGAAAGAAAAAAATAATACTACACAGTGTTATATCATTGTTATATTTTATTTCTACATTTTCTCATGTACATTCACAGAGGGTGCAAATTGGTCGTAGTCGTGGTACTGAATGGCTAACTTCCAATTAGATAAGCATCGTACAATTGCCCGCAGCAACCCATTCTTTTATAGAAAGCTTACATATACGTATACAGTAAACAAAACCACTTCGACTACATAAACGAACGCCGACAGCGCACTACTTGCCGACACATTTACCGACGATGACGTATACTGTAGGGAGGCAGCGAAGAATATCAAAGCGTGTTCAAAATATACAAGAACAAGAAGATGCAAGGTTTTGGAAACAAACCTGGCCAGAATTAAAATCTAACGGTTGGTCTCATGATGACAAATGTGGTGCATTTTATCCTCCAGAAGCACAAAAATTTCATGCAGCGAAACGACGACGCCTAGGTAGTGATCACAAAAACTTCTTTAAAGATATTAACGAGTTGAAAACATATTTATCCTCAAATCCGTTTCTATACGTTACAAATAATGAAGGAACAGTAGTAGTGAATGGTAGTGGAAACTTCATTATCCCATATGAAAAAGAAAGTGGTAAGGCAGCACCATCATCATCCTCTATTACTGCTACAACAACAACTACTACCACCACTTCTTCTGAATTAGTAGCTCCAACTACAGACAGTGCAGAAACAATGTTCAACTCGCCTCAGAAATGTTCAAAGCGAGAAAACAAACTATTTTCACGGTCACCATCATCGGTCGCTGCACCCACTGCTATGGAATCTACAATTGAATTCATAAATCAAAATAAAAGACTGCTGGTGGGTCAAAACGACCGTTTGCTGCACGATTCAGGTCCGTCTGTTTTAAATTTGCCACCAAATGCATCATTAAATTTAGATGCTCTTCCAAGTAACAAACTTCATGCTGATTTCGATGTGCGTTCAGTTGAAAAGCTTTCAGAAGGTAAAAAGGCAAAAAAGTATGCGAAATCATTAAAATTTCGTGGACCGGGAAGGCCAAAAGGCTCGAAGAAATTCAATGATCATAGTAAGACGAAGAAATTAATTAAGGAAAGACAAATATCAAAACAAAAGCCAAAACAAAAGCCAAAACAAAAACAAAAGAAGCAACCTAGGAAAAATAAAAGTAAAAATTTCAGTTACGACAAAAATGGGGATAGAATCTACGTATGTGATCGATGTGGGCGTAATGATTTTATGAATGGCCATGCATTGGGTGGGCACAAAAAATATTGTCAAAAACCAGAATATGATTTAGCTAGGGAAAAACATGCAACGGCAAAAACTCGTAAGCGCCAAAGATCTGAAGACTCTACCATGCGAAGAAGTAAAAAGGGGTCTAAACATTGTAAACGAAAATCATTATTGAACTTGAATGATATTACCACTTCGATACGGAAGTTTGCTGATAATGTTGATTTAAGTGCGTTTGAAAATCCATTCATGGATAACAATATTAATTTTGGTGACAAATTATCACTGTATGGTACTGACGATAATTTAAATATTCTAGATCAATTTGTAACTACAAATGATCTTTTTGAATTAGAAGTAGTTCAACACGTTTTGCGTGAAGAAAAGGCGCGCCTTGCAGGTCGTATAGCTGGTTTAAATACTAATATGGAACAGCCAATATTAGCATTTGATTTTATGGAGAAAGAAAATGGTGTTTATTCCGATGGTGAGCAACAACTCCAAGATGGAAAAAGTTGTGATAAGGACGCACAATTATGGCATGACGTTGATCCTACAATGAAATTGCAGAGGATTAAATCGTTTGATATTGCGGGAGATGTAGCAGAAGGGGATATAAATACTGGTGGTAGTGAAATGGTTGCGAATTGCCAAAACGATGGGTTGGCTGTGTCCAGAAATAGTGAGAATATTATTAATAATAATATCAATCCAATACAGATCGAACAGGAAGAAAAAAATGATAAGGATGATGATATTTTTTTCGCGTGTAACGATGTATTATTAAAGAACAGAATTAATTTAAATCCGACGCGACAACCATCTTTTCTGATGAATGGAGATGAAGAAAAGCTTGAATTTGAATTAGGAGGAGATATAGCAATTCAATTAGGTTTTTAAAAAAAGGAAATATTTTAAGTTTTGATTAAACTTACTTTCGTGTTACTTGGTATATTAAAACTTTAAAAACATTAATAATTTATATAATATATACTTCGTATAGATATATATATATACATACATATATAGTACATATATAATTAATTCTTACTCATTTATTTAATAGTACTATATATATAACATTTTCTTACTTATAAGTGTGCGTAGAGAATTAATTAAAAAATATTTTATTAAGTTAATATGAGATAAAAATTCTCAGTTTTTATTAACTGTAACATTTAACATTATGAACCAAACTGTTTAAAATATTCCTTCCACGTAATACCACATCTATGTGTCATAGTGCAGCCATTACAATTATTTATAGGACAAATATTGTACAAAGAAGCATAACGTTTGTCCATCGTACCACTGTTATCCTTACTGTCGTTTGCACTATCTCCTTTTTCGTGAGCATTCGGCGCCACGTATTTGATTCTATTATTAATATGGTAATATGAATTGTAGTACCTTCGTAAAAACATTTCCATGTTGATTTTTTCATCATATTTCCAAAATGAGCCTGCTGCGGCGTTAATTCGTGGGAAAATCATTGTAATAAAATTTTGAGAGAAATGCAAGTCTTCCTTTTCTTCGAATAACCAATCAATGTGGCTACCCCATGATTCAGCATGGCCGACACATTTGCTATGTGGGCAATACTCATCTGTCCACATAGTAACTTCACCACCAAGCATTAAATGTTGCTTCGTATGGTCATGTATATCTTCGCTAATATTTAACCATAAGCATTGTTTACCAGATGCTACGTCACGCATGCTACACGATGTACTTGTGAAATCTAAATACATTTTTTCATATTGTGAGAAAATTATTTGATGATTTTTTGATAAAATTTCTGTAAAATTGACAGTTTTACTCCATGCTTGTATAATGGTTTGGTCGCGTCCAGACTTCAATACATTCACTACTTCATTCCATACAATTGGAGTTTTTTTATGTACATCGAAAATTTCTTGTTGTAAAATTTCAGACAATTCACCGAAATTTTTTTTATTGCAGTTACCTTTATCCTCTGTCTCATCTCCGCCTACATGAATGTACATAGATTGAGGGAATAAATCGTGTAATTCCTGTACTAATGCTTTAATGCCGCCAACTGTCTTTCCGTCAGGATCGTTGAATAATTCAAATTTTCGAGTATCACAAAATTGAAAGGTCTTTTCAGCATTATTTTCGTTTTTATTGATGATGTCACTTGCTTTTACAAAGCAATGCGCATGCCCTGGGACATCCAACTCAGGGTATACGTTGATCCCACGATCTATCGCATAATTAATAATATTTGCAATATCTTTTTTTTTATAGTAACGCTTGTTTGCATTTAATTCTGGGAATGATTTTGTTTCAAATCGTATGCCGACCCAATCTGTTAAATGCCAATGAAATGTGTTCATATGCAACGCTGCCATACCATCTAATATCATATACAGGGTGGCCATAGGTATAAATCGCCGGCCGACATCTAATAGTAACCCACGATGAATATATTGGGGTCGGTCGACGATATTGACATTCGTAACATTACAATATCCAGAAACGCAAAATTGTGAGATTCGCTGCAACCCATGTAAAAAACCTATAATAGTTGGTGCAGTAATCACAATAGCAGTTGATGATTTTGTCATTTTAATAGAATATGATTCAGAATTTACATGATTTTGTACATGATTCGAATCATCTTCATTATTATTTTCATAATCATTTACAATATTTTTATCAAAAATTATCTTATCTATAGCAGCTGTATCATTTTTTCCTTCCTCATTTGAAAAATATGTTTCTCCATAGTTATCATTAGCATTGCACAATAATCTTTTATGTCGCTTAAATGCACGTTTTAACAGTTCGTAGTGATTATCAATGGCAATAATATTGCTGTCATCGTCATATGGTGATTTTTGTAATGTTTTTTTGGTTACCAAAACTAAATTTTTAGAATTATTATAATTTGTGTTGCAAATTTTCCTGCGGTTTCCACTGTAACGTTTAATGATATCAATTTTGGGCCAAAATAACTCGCCATTGTATGTTGTTTTTTGCACAGTATCTAATGCTTTTTCGTACAAAACTTGATCTTTTACATTCAAATTATATGAATCCATTGTTATTGCAGAAATCAAGTTTGTTTTCCCTAATGTTACCTTATTAACACTTTTTTTTAACCAACAATCATGTCCATCTGTAATCCAAGTAAATGCCTGGCAATCTTTATCGCTTACACAAAGTTCACAACATTTTTCGACAGTGTCTACTTTAACACCATTTTTTGTTACACCATTGCTTACATCCATTCCTGGTAAATCTGTATTTTTCATATAATAAAACTTTGTTGATTTACATGTATGCATATCTAAAGCTGACATCGGTATTTTTGTAATAGGGACTGTCCGTGATTCGATTGTAGTAGTGTGTAATCGGATTAGTTGCGGCAAAGCTGGGCCATTCCACATTTTTTTTTGTGCTTCAGCATTTTTAATTTCCAACAAGGTACTTTTTAAACTTTTAAACTCAACCCTAAGTGCTTTTGCATATTTATCACTTTCAGAATTCTTATACTTCGACGTAAAGTGAAATGAACGCAATATATTGCTAGTACCATTTGAGAATATTGTGAACATTGTAAAAATGGAAAGCGTGCAGCATATATTAAATATAATGAGGCTTATGCAAGTATATTTACAAACATTCGCATCAAACCAAGTTGTTGACGTTGACGATGCATATTTCCTTTTTTTTATGTAATTCAAATTATTGTGTTTTTTTATATTTCTACTATTATTACTATTATCATCATCGTCATGTTCGTTCGACACGATTGCAGATGCTTTTTTCGCTCTTCTCATTGTATCATATATATGATCGAGAAAGACAATTGTAAGCTACAACAAAAGCTCGTTTCAGTTTGGCATTTATAACAAAGCGGTGGTGCAAGTTCCATGGACAAAGAGGAGGAATACAACAAACACACATCAATATCATCATATTATTATTCCAATTATTATTATTATTTTATTATTATTATTATAATTAATTATATTAAAAAAAATAATAAAGCTGTGATAGTAGTGGTGAGAGAAGAGATGATTACTCATATTATAAATAATTAATTTTTATTTATTATTATAAATAAATAGGAAATTTTATATAGTATTAATACTTGTTGGCATTCCTCCTATCATTAAGATGATAGACATTGCCCTGGATTTAGATTTTGAGATTTCGAGATTTCAGATTGCCAGGATTGCTAGATTTCAGATTGTAGTAAAATAATAGCTATGTAGTAGTAGTCGGATTTCCTATATCGACGATCTCTTCTTCTCTCTTTCCTTTTTTTATGACCACATATTCAACAATATAAATAGTATACTCACCACATTGATTGTGCCATTAGAATTGTCTAGTAATAAAAGTTATTATTTATTATTATATTATTGTGCTACTACTATTAATAATTATTTTTTTTAATTTTATAAATTAATAAAATAATAAAATAATATTATACAGGTAATAATAATAATATAATATTTTTTAATTAATAATAATAAAATAATAATAAATAATTATTATTATAATATTTTTTTACACGAGAATGGCGATGGAATCGCTATGGACGCAAATCAATATCACCAATAAATTACTAATTAAAGATCCATTTAGAAAGAAAAAACACAAAGAGAAAGAAAAATTAAGATGGCTACTCCATATGGATCGCTTACAGTTAATATATTGAAAGGTGCCTTGGTGAAAGTTATTGGTTTTCCGACTGGGCGTTCAACAATTGGTGTGAAGCAGTCTGAAGGGAATAAAGTGCGTTTGACCGTGAAAACGCATTTAACTGCAAAGCCAAGTGATGGAATTATTGCAAAGGTTATGGAAGTGGCAAATGAAAAATGCAAAGCAGGCGTGCCAGTACAATTTTTTACGGTACAACGCAATGAAGCAGAGGCATTGTATGGTGAGTGTATGTATGATAAATTTCAAGTACCAGAAGAAATTAAAACGTTAACAGTTTTATACATGGATGGCTATAATTTAAACTGTGTAAGACCGGATGTAGAATACCCAAACAATACAAATGCTATATCAGAAATAAAATTATTAAAAATGAAGTTTCAAACCAGCAAGCAGCAACTGGAAGTTCAGGTTGTTTATACACCAAATACAAGTAATAGTGTTCCAATTGTAAAGGCATCAGAAGCGGCAAGTGAAAATACTAATGCAAAACCAACAAAAGAGGCCATTGAACCTTTAATATCTAGCACTGGGATGGATATGACAGCTGCTAGCACTGCACCTCCAGCTCCATCATCAGACGGCAAGAAACAAATTGTCACACCATGGGTCGTATCATCTGATGATGGTGTCGACTACGACAAATTGATCAGAGATTATGGCTCAAAGCCATTATCAGATGAACTAATTCAAAGGATGGAGAAAATCATTGGTCAACCTGCACATCCATGGATTAAACGTGGAATATATTTTTCACATCGTGATTTAAATTTAATGCTAGATCTATATGAAAAAGGTACAAAGTTTTACTTGTACACTGGGCGTGGGCCATCGTCTGAGGCATTACACCTGGGCCACTTGTTGCCATTTATGTTTACAAAATGGTTGCAAGATGTATTCAAGTGCCCGCTTGTGATCCAGCTGACAGATGATGAAAAATTCTTATGGAAAGATTTAGCGTTGGATGAATGCCATCGCTTGGGTTTTGAAAATACTAAAGACATTATTGCTATGGGTTTTGATATGAAAAAAACATTTATTTTTTCTGACCTTAATTACATTCAGCATTTATATCCAACGGTTTTGGAAATACAAAAACGTGTCACATTTAATCAAGCGCGTGCAATATTCGGTTTTACTGATAGTGACAATATTGGGAAACAAGCCTTTCCTGCAATCCAAGCTGCACCATCGTTCTCCCGAGCATTTAAAATACCATTGAAAGGATTAGCAAATATGCCATGTTTGATTCCGTGTGCTATAGATCAAGATCCATACTTTCGTATGACACGGGATGTTGCACCACGTATGAAACTACATAAACCAGCTTTGATACATTGCAAATTTTTTCCCGCACTGCAAGGACAGAATACAAAGATGAGTGCGAGTGCACAAAATACTGCTGTATATTGCACAGATACAGCGAAACAAATTAAGAAGAAAATTAATAAGCATGCATTTAGTGGCGGGCAAGATACAATGGAGAAACAGCGTGAATTAGGTGCAAATTTGGAGGTTGATATTCCATATCAATGGTTGCGATTTTTTTTGATGGATGAAGATCGATTGCAAGAAATTGCAACTAAGTATAGCTCAGGCGAAATGCTGACTGGCGAAGTTAAGAAGGAACTGATTGGCGTATTGCAAGAATTAGTGAAGAATCATCAAGAAAAAAGAGCAGCTGTTACTGATGAAATGGTACAAGAATTTATGAGGATAAGAGAGTTAGAATGGGAATCATAAAATTGTCACGGGAATTATTTTAGTCAGCTTTACCCTAGGGAAAGAGAAAAAAGAAGAAGAAATGATTAACTAAATTGTGCACTCTTGCCATCATATCATTAGTATCATCAAAAGTTTTTAAATTAAGTTTCAACAAATGCTTTCGTATTTATATAAATAATACCTTGAACATATTTTGATATTATGCATATGTTATCCACACACATCTTGGTATGATACACACAATATTTTAATCCTCGGTGTTTCTTTATTTCGTATGTATACATTCTTCTCCATACGCGTTCATTTCAATGTATACATATTAATATATATATAATGTACCATGTAATTATATTATTATATAAAATGTACCGTATTATTGCTGTCACGCATATATGAACCAACACACCTTGGTATTTGAATTATTGTGTGCCATTTAAGTTGTAACATATATGTACCTGTGGTTGTTAGGCTATGGATAGTACCCCTATATCCTGTGTTTGTTTGACCAGCAATACTTCTAATACTGAATAATATAAATAGTACCCTATTAATTCCGCCAATAGTATCTCGTCGATTTAATGAATGACGTGTCGTCTTGTCGAAATCGTGCGTGTCCATCCAGGCCTGCGATTTGTCCACAAATTATTATACATACCGCAGACGACGACTACTACCACTTGGTGTGGTACATCGTATAGTGGTGTGGCGCGCTATTTTTATTACGTATTTATTATTATCTTGTCGTAGTGTGCATGATGTTTTAAAATAATAATTTTAATAGTATATATTTATTTTAAATAGTATTACTTTTATGGTGTATTATGGTATAATAATATAAAAAGTGCAATAATAATAATATTATATATTATTTTATTATATATTTATCATATCTTTTGTTTGCAAGTATATTTTTTGGTGTTTGTTGTTGTGGAAACACTTGGTGTTGTGACTGAACGATCGCAATCATTCACCAACACACGTTTCTTACATTTTAACATAAATGCTAACATCCTTGTTTTAGGTTCATGTGGTTTCAATATTTATATAACACGCTGTTGCAGACTTGCGGTCTGTATTTTTTATTTTATGATATTGCGCGTGGAATAGGTTCTTCAAACGGAAGATTTACATCTTTTGCGCAATCTTTAGAGTCTGCATACAAATACAAAGCAGGACATTATGATATCAATAATAAAACAAATAAAGATGAAAGATCTACTTGTAAAACTATTTTGAAGTATGTCTACAGATGTATTATATCGACGTTTTTAAAATTTGGTCCTGGGACTATTGTATCTATAGCTTTAGGGTTGTATCCAACGTGGACAAAAGGGCCTAGGCACATTTATTCATATTACATCGCTTTTTTTGTTATACAACTTCTACCACGAAATAATGGTTTTTTGTTTTTTTACAACAGTATTCTTTCAAGGATATTAATGCATACAGCTACAGCACTTTATAAACTGCGAAAGTTAAGTTTCATATTACAAGCATCAACAAATGGTATTTTTATCATCGAATATTTTTTCCTTGCGAACAATGATAGTGCCAATACAAGTAATAATAATTATTTTTTAGGTGCTGTAAATACAATTGTTACACAAATATGTATCTTTACATTAGCATTATGGGAATGTGAAGGTAGTACATTGTGTCGTAAAATTGAATTAAACATTTCAAATACTGGTGATGGATACGGAAATCGATGCCATCGACCTTTTTTTAATTACCTACGTATGATTTTTCGTACATGGTATATATATTGTATAAATATACCATTCGTTTTCAAACGCTGTTGTTCATTTGTAGCAGTATGGGTTTTGTACTTTTCATGGAAACACAAAAATGTTAACATTGTTGACACTAATATTGGTCAGAATTATTTATCCGACGATGTGTTGCCATTTCGAAGTAAAATCATATCATTGGTGGTTTTGTGGTTTCGTTATAATATTGATGATGTTTTAACCATTATAAATTATTGTCACAGGAAATGTTGTAGCAGTAGGAGGATGAAAAGTAAAGTAGATTAAATTTGTAAAAAAGAGCGCATGTATTGAAAAATAAATAATACTGAGTAACCTTATTATATTTTTTTATTACGAGTCGTATCAACAAAAATATGTCAACATTAAGAATGATACGCATATTTTATTTTAGTGCAAAATAAACACGGGAGAAGAACTTTGTACTTTAAAAAATAACACAAAGATATATGTAAGTTACTCAAAGAAGCACAGGAATAAAATATCGTAATATTTTATAGTATTGCGTAGTTTATTTCTAATTTTTTATTTTTTACTTTTTAGTACTCGTACATATATGTTAATGTTAAGTACGTCGTAATATATTTATTTTAATCACAGCAGATATAAAATTTTATTTAAATGAATGAGTAAGATACTACCAAGATATTATATACGAAGTAATATATTATGATTATATATATAGTATTTACAGGGAGTAAAATTTTATTAAATAAATGAGTAAGAATTAATTATATATAACTTAATTCTTCCTCTCCAGAAGAAAAAAAAGGAATATGTACCTTAGCAACGTAAGTTAAACTTATCGCATTACAGGTTTCTTTACAAACGTAGTTTTCTTATACACACATTTAAAAAATACTTTGGGTAAATTTTACTAGTATGAGTTATACTCGTGTATGATGGTATCACGTATTATCATATCATATATATGATATTATTTTTCTTATTCGTTGACTAAATGGCAACTTGGTAACGAAGCACCAGCAAATGGGCCCACTCCGGAGCATTCAGAACATTCAGGAACAGGTCTGTCGCCTATTGTGCTCCACTCACGTTTTTCTAAAAACCTATAAAGCATATCATAAGCTGCTCTTGGTTGATAACCAGGCATTTCATGCCCCGCATTTCGAACTACTGTGTAACAGAACCTACGGTCCGTTCCAGTCGATACACATTTTGCATACCCAGCTGGATCTTCATCATGTTTACTATCTACAAACCATACATCTTTTTTCGTGGTTTCAAATGTATTTTTAATAGTTGGCCCTGTTTTTGGTGCACGCTCGACTAATTCACTTAAAATGGAAAATACACCAGCTTCCGTGGTTGGTGGTCCAAGCAATGGATCGGCCGTACTCGAATAAATCATTAGATCAATTTCAGAATTTGCAATTAATTCTGCATATGTCCATGATGAATTTGCACACCAATCACCGCTATTTACAAAAGCATCGTAAATATTTAACGCATTTTGTTTAGTACTAGATGGTTTCGGTACAGATGCAACATGAAATGCTTCTGCTGCTTCTTGTTTTTGCCAGAATATACCCATATACTCCCAACCAGTAGGCGAATTTCCCATCAATATATTTTCAGTATTGAATGATCCAGTTGTACGAGCAAACCATCCTCTACCTTGCGATGGCCCAAGTCCACCATTATCATCCCAAACTTGATTCCAAATATTAAATGATTTTGGGCAGTTATCATCAAGATATTTTACAGACTCTTCCATTCTAGCCAATAAATCTGCACGTTCATCCAGCATGATTACGCCCATGCCATACAATGTATTTGGGTATGTTAGCATCTGTGTTTTCCAATTAATACATGGATCACCAACAGCTAATGCTTTGAAATTAATTTGTTCCGACAAAGGTTGTTTTTCATTATACTTCATGATTAAGTATCCAAAGTTTCCAGTGTACAAACCACCATATGACTCACCAGATATAATGAATTTATTTGATTTTAATTCAGGAAATACTTGGTAAAACTGTAATAAAACAGACAAAGCTTGTGACATAGCAGATTTAGAAGTATCGGTGTAATCAACTTTTGATACATCTGTCACTGCTTTCCCAGTTGTACGGTCTGTTTGAAATGAAAAACCACTATTAACTGGTTGGTCAATAAATAAACAATTATTCTTTGCACACCAAGAAAAACATCTTTTATGTGGTTCAGCATCTGTTGTATTGCCGCCGACGTACCAATTTCCTAGCTCTGCAAATGCACCAAACCATCCTGGTCCACCCGGTCCGCCTTGCAACCAAAACAACAATGGAGCTTTTGTTTCATCTTCACAATCACTGCACGGTTGATACCAGGTGTAAATATGATTGTCAAAGTTTGGATTGTGTTGTGCTGGCACAGTGTAATGACCAGCATATCCATAGAACTCATTTTTATAGTTAATAGCTGTTAGGTTTTGAATATCCTTTGGAAATAGTTTTTCAGACTTTAAAAGTTTGGTGACAAAAACAGTATTAGTGGTTGGCATATCATTTTTGGTTGCCACAGTAGCATAGCTAATTGCTGTGAAAATAGTAAAACACAATAATAAATGTTGAGAATACATTTTTTATTTCACAAATCAAAAAGATATAATAATACTATCTGCTATGCAGTAATGTCAAGATTACTTAACTTGTTGCTCTTGTCCAATAGATAATATCTATTTATTGTTCGAAGGTTGTCTATATTTATGATTTATACAATATGGTAAGTTGATCAGAAAGCGTATAAAGAAAGTTGGAGCCAGTCAGAGAGGGAACGTTGGTGATTGATTGTGTTTTTTTTTTCGCTTTTATTGTTGTTTTTTGTTGTTGTTGTTGTTGTTCTTGTCCGAAAATCAAAAATATCTCAAAAAATAGAATATAACATCACGAAAATATACGAAAGTGTAATTGTTGAAGGTATCTCATTACATTACGATGTACACAGCATCTGCAATATATGTTCATAAATTTTAATAAGTTTCCTTTCAAGGCTCTTTTATTATTCGTGTTAAGGTGGACCAAACACGCTTTTATAGAAAACCGTGAATAATGCACGAATATTACGATTTTATCAAGAATAATAGTACGAGTCTACGAATACAAAATATCGATCTTTGATATGTAAAACCATCCAAAAGATGTATAAAACATCAACTAAACACGCTTTTTTGTACTTTCAATATATAGGTAATCTATACTAAGCACTCTACAATTAAATCAAAACTGCATTTTACGTATTTTTATACATAGTAAAACATTATAAAAAGTAAAACATTGTTTGTGGTATTGTTTCACACAATTTATCACTTTCTATTCCTATCAAAGTATACACATTATTTATACTAATAATGGATTCACATCGATCCGGGACACAAAAGGAGCTTTCTATCTATTTTTGTAAATTATTCATATTATACTTAAATATGAGAGATACGCTTCGAAATAGGACCAATCATGGTTGGGTCGTATTTTTGTGTTATATAGGTAAACGTATACTTCTTAGTATATATCATCGCAGATTTAGTTAATGCTACATCCATGCTAAATAGTATCTCAAAACTCCAGTTTCAAGAAATACTAAAACATCCGCAAATCGTGTCCATCGGGATCCTAAATTTGTCGAAAACATACACATACAAAATAATCGTTAAAGATCGTCAAACATACTTTTGTGACCTATAAACTTGTAGGTATTTCATTTGTATATTTATCTAACATTGCTGAATTGTAACTGCGTTTTGATATACAATTACATCAAAATTTAGTACATTTTTTAAATTTATTCAAAAAATAGTGATAAAATGTATGGTTGATTAAGGTTATATAATACTATTGCAATGCTAGTGTCGATTTTGATATCATTGAAATGGTGCTAGTAAACTGCTTTTATGTGTAGCAACTTCGAGTTGTTTGCCTTGAAGTGTCTGTTTTGAAGTATTAAAATAATATGAATACGTTTTTTTGATTTTTAATTCGTAAAAACTTATAAAAATTTTATGTTGAAAAAAAATAAAAATTTTAACATTCAAATAAAGTCAAAATTCCCAAAGCAAAAGAAAAAGAGTGACATGAAGTGAATTCACAAAAAAACAAAAAGGTGCTGTAAATGTTAGTAATTAATATTAGAAATACAGCATTTTGTTAAATTATCGTTTATTACATCTATATAAAGTAGTTTTTAAGTTATTTCGTACTGCCGATGCAATATGTATGGTTTTTATACATACTATCATACATGTACTCATTTACATGTTGAGAAATATCGCAAAATAGTGTTTAGCAGGCAAATACGCCTGAAAACCCTGATTGCCATGAAATGGTGAAAAAATGAAAAAAATCAAATAAATATATTATTTTTGGTAGAAACATTGTGAAAATTGGTATGTAACTTATTATATGTATAATAAATGTGCACAGCTTCGATGATGCAGGATAAATGTTCTAAACATTATTTTTAAACACTTTTGGTCCTCCCGCAAGGGTAAATTGAGCTATTTTTTGGTAGTAGGAGGAACACAGCACTGTTACGTAAGCACTGCTGGTCTTGCTGGAACTCCATACTCTCCCATGCATCGTAGAATACACTCACAAAAACGTCAATTCAACATTTTCCCATAGCATACGAAGCTGTAACCGATAATTTTATGTTAGATACTAATCATAGAAATACCCCTCTGTTGTTCTCGCGACCTCACACCTCAATTAACTCGAGATATACCACAATTTGTAAATTCCATGATGGTGTTGCAATTAGGGTTACAATAAAAAACGCGGTCAATTGGATGTGTTTGAAAAAAGGTTTGACTTTATACCTAAATAGTTTTTATATGTGCTTTTTTCAAGGACACATTATTTTTCTATATGGTATAAAAAGAAGTAAGAAACTAGAGTTACATTGATACATGCATGTGTATGTTCCGAATTACTAGGTAGCCCTGTTGGTGAACAGTGATAATCTATTGACAAATAATAGTGAAAAGACATAATGAGAATAGTTTAACAATACAGACTATGGAAAATTGACAGTGGACAGTTATAATGAAATAATTGTACTCTACAGACGACTATTGACAAATAATAGTGAACAGATATATAATGAAAATAGTTTAACACAACAGATAGAAAATTGAAATCGATAGTGAACAATTAAAAATGTTTTAATAATTTTGATTGAATTTCCTATTGCATATTGCCGCCCGCAATAGAAAGCATATACCTGGCATAACGCAGTGTACCTGTACTTTTTCTGCCTATAATCCTATGGTAGGTGGCCTTCACTTTCCCAGGTTTAATGCATAAAATTGTAATGCTGGTGGTGGTGCTCTCAACTCTAGCGATCCTTCTTCTTCTTCTTCTTCTTTTCCTTCTTTTTATCCTTGTTTTCCTTTTTCCTCTTTGGTAAATTGTCTTCTGCAACATACTTAGACTTTTTGTTTTTTTTCTTCTTGTTTTTTTTTGGTGATTCAACACCTCCATACAAATCTAATATTTGTCCTCTTGCGGTTTGTCCTGGCTGGTCACCCGCACTACTACGCGCCTTCTTGTTACGTGCTTTGCGTTCAGCGGCTAAACGTGCCATTTCAGCTTCTTTCTGTCGCTTTTCTGATTCTTTTTTTTTTGCTCGCTCACCCTCTCACTAAAAATACTGCACGACCCTTTGTTTGCATTTTAGTCCATTGGGAAAATGTTTCACAACCAGATGCAGAAGATGGCTGCGTTATTTCTAGCGTTACATTCCCGCTCCTAGATGGCGTTCCACCAAATGATGCTAACGGTGCATATGTTGTAAACGCCAAGCGCGTTTGTACTGATGGCATATGACCTTCGGAGACAATAAATGTTGCTGCGTCGACATGATAGTATGAATATTTCAGTATGTCTAATAATAAGAATACAAACAGGAACGAGTATATTGATGAACGATGTTTCTTAAATGAATTCATCCTCTTTTTGCTATTTTCGTCTTCTGGGTGATATTATTAAATGTATATATACTAAGATCTATAATGACTTATATGTTTAATTAGATGTACCACACTTATAACTACTTTAATGATGATTGGTTCAAACAATATACCTTGGTGTATGTTCTTATCCATTGATTTCGTGAATTGCGTGATAGCAAACAAACGTATTTGAATAATAAAATGAATGTCATCCTACCGGATACTATATGTATATATATAGCAATACTGTAACAATAATTATTTTGGCACTATATTATATTATATAATAATAATAAATATGTACACCACCACATCACAAATTTTTTATTTAGAGCTATATTAATTACCAGGTAGTGCATTATAATTTTAATTTATATTTTATTATTATTTTATAATAATACTATATAGTTTATAATAAATAGCCGCCAGTCGCCAGCATACCACAGTGTATCTTTTCCTTTTCTGCCCTGCTCATTCATTTTCCTAGGATTCGTCGTCTAGTTTTTTATACCTAAAATATAACCAATAGTATTACTATGTTAAAATATACGTGTGACCCTATATTGTTTATTCTGGTTATACGTCTATATTTTTGGCTTCCATCCAGAGAGGATTCTGTTTGCTGTATAAGTGCTGCTATATGATATGTATTTTGAAGAATTTGAAGAGCTTATACAAGATTATTATGCCGACTACTATAAGAACTAGTGCTATGTGAAAATAGAGAGATAAAACAACAATATATATATATATATAGAAAAAATGGGATCTCAAGACATTTTAAAGACGATATACCTTTTTAGCATTTAAATGAAATACTTTTTGCATTTCAATATCGGAGGCATTTTTGGAACGTAAAACATTGTAGAGCAACTTTGCTGTGGCATCATACTCACAGCCATATATTTCACTAACAAACCAATTAGATTCATACATTACTCTGTCATAACCAAATGTATCAATTGCGAATTCTAGATATTTTGAACAGTTTTGACATCCCCACTCTTCAGCAGCACCTAATTTGCAATAAGAGTTTGGAACTTCATCGGCGAGATTAGAAATATTTTTTGACCAAACTTCAAAATCATCACCTCCATCATTGTGTAACATATGATCCAAAACAAATAACATTTCCTTTGGGCATTTTTTACATGTTTCCGTGATAAAAGGAATATGTTTCGGATTTGAGCAAAATTCCCAGTGAAGATTTTCTTTACACAATATTTTTAATCCATCTATATATTTGTTATTCAAAGAGGCATCTTTTTCTTCTCCCAATAAAACAACTCTCCCACCCTTCAGTGCACTGGGTAGTGTTTTATTATCGTATCGGTCACGTACTTGATTTAAGTATTTACAAACAGCCTCTGGACCTTGAGGGACAGGTATTTCAGCAACGACACCTTTAATTATATTAGAATCTGATTTTGCTAATTCGATGGCCCAACAGCATTCTTCAATACTGGGTGAGTTGAAGCACTGTACATAAATACATCCATCCAATCGACAGATAGCGTTGGATATCTTTTCTTCAAAATATTTATAGTCAAAATTTTGTCTTCTTTCAACTCCTTTTTTCCATGAATCAGGCGGATCATTAATTAATATATTTTCTAGTTTGCTTGTAGTCAGATGCACGTGGGTATCAATTACGTTTAATAACTTTGGATTTACTGTTGTATTTGTTGACTTCATTTGTTTCAGACAGAATAAGCTTGCGAACACGTGAATTAATATTATTATTATTATTATATTAGACTGACTACCAGGTACGGTATAGGTAGTATAGTTTTTACGATCATCGTATAGAGAAGATGATGATAAAAAATAAAAAATAAAAAAAAGAAAGAAGAAGAGGAGGACGGAGGACGAGGAGGAGTGCAGCAGGAGATTAATAATTTTTTTTTTTTACAAGGTATTATTATTGAAATTATTATTTATTTATTAATTTATAAAATATTATTACATTATTATATTACAACAGGTATAATATTATCCTAGAAAAAATAGATGATTAGTATAAAAATGCCTAGATTATTATTTTATTATTATTATTATTTATACGGTCCTATAACTCAGCCCTTCTGTTCCCCCCCTTGATACTAGATCCAAAAAGCTTAAAACTATTGCTTGCCTTGGTTAAAAAATTATATTGCCTCTGGTCACCATCATCATACAAAACTCCGTGTTTCATGGTTTCAGAATCATAATTCGTGATAATTCCATCACACCAAACCTAGTAGTCGTAGTATAAAGAAAAATGTGCGTTAGACAAAACGTAGAAGGATCTGAGTAGAAATAGAATTAACTTACATATCCTGTGTATGAACTCCTGCTAGACCATCGAATCTTAACATGCCTTCCAATCATTGATTCTGGATTTAATTTGTCCTCCGGAAAGTATCCAACAATAGGAGGTGGTTTACCACGTAAAACTTGCTGCATCATATTTAGTATGTTGTTGCTATCTATTTCATCTGCATCAGAGTAAATATCTCTTCTATGATCATAGGCACTTTCATTTTTGTATAAGTACTCACAGCTCATACGATTACTTTCGTGTCTTCCATTATTATCCGTAAACCACAGCTCCAGCCATTCAAAACGAACGGTATTAGCATGCAACCACGATAGAATATCTTTTCTTCTCGCCGCTAACTGCAACATCTCAAATACGCCTTTCACAGTAAAGATCCAATAATTTTTGTTTTCATTAATCACATTTAACATCGTAACAAGCAGGTGTTCCTTTACATTATCACCCCGCAATAGCCTTTTGTCAAGAATTTTCAACAGTATGCGATATATTCCATATAACAAAGGAATACACTTGTAGCTTGTAGCATCTGTGCCCGCCCATTTCTTTATAATTTCAAGGACCTGTACAAAACACTTTGAGTTACAACGTGCAATATTATAAAGTATATCTTCAGCACTACTTTTTGTGTTGACATTTTCTAAATTTTCGATGGCGAATAAAATAATCACATCTGATGTGATTATTTCAAAATTACTGTTTTCTCCTACATCTTCAACATTTTTACCACCATCTACATTTTCAATCGACTTAGACAAAATTTGGACTAGTTCGTCGTTTATTTCAGACCTCTCTTTTTTAACAAGTGCAACAATAGTTTTTAATATATCGGTTGATGGTGTGTAAGAAGTAGAACTTGCAAAAAATTGCGTAAAAATACTGAATTTACATTTTGAATCAGTTGTAATTTTGCTACCACCAGCATCCTCTGATAGTAAACCCTCTATTGAATATTTTACATATGCATTTACTATGTCACCGCTAGATCCGTCATAAACTACGTTTAAACAATATGCAATAAATTGTGTACAAAGGGACATAATTTTGCTCTCATTCTGCTGCAAAATAGTACCAAGTACCACAGAGTTATTCATTATTAAATCAAGAAGCCACTCAGCAATACTCGTCTCAACAACAACAATTCTTTTCAATTTTTCAATCCAAGTACCTAACAACGAAACATCTTTGCTCTTCAAAATTGTCGTCAATACAAACGATACACAGAGCTTACATATCTCTATACGAGCACTTCCACCATTCTCAAATTCCAATGCTAATAAACTTTCAATGAAATCAAAATATTCGCTATTTCCAGTTTGTTCTTCGTACATCTCTGCGATGTTTTCTTTATAAATTTCTCCATATATATATGAAGGTATTAAGCCTCTTGTTTTGAAACGATTTCTAAACTCTTCCGTATTGTTTAACATTTTCCCGACTGCTGCTATTGCCATGAGACCCGCACCAAGGTTGCTACCAGATTTACTTTCTTCTCCATCATCTAACGTATGGTTACAATTATCATCCCCACTAACCGAGGAAGAGTTTTTTGCAACAGTTGGTAATTTCTTTTTCTTTCGCTCGTAAAATACCATAAATGCGTTTGCCATATTCTGATATTTTCTTCCATTACGCTCAGATTCACCCCCAAAACAATCCCTCTCAAGATTTTCAATTGACCAACTACGAACTTTTTCATCGTTAAAACACATCCAATTTGATGGATCTGACCCTCTTTCCCTTGCGTAAGAAAAATAATGCCCACCATTCGCAGTACCTGTGTGAATTGTAATACCATGTAATTCATATTGATAATACTCGGCAGGATGAGGTAAGGGTTTATTATCTTCGTCCTTTGTTCTACCTTCTAGCGTATATTTTGTCATGTCTAAAGTATGTGGGATTACGAACCTCGTATTTATTTTCTTTGTTTGCGGAGGATCCATCATATAGTCTGTCTCAAAGCGTTGCAAATGAAATACCAGCGTTTCCGGCAATTTTTTTATTGTATCACGTTTCATAGTTGATAAATTTTCTTCCTCTCCATTATCTCGTTCCCATTTATATCCGTCAACTTGTTCACCAGCGAAATAATTATCAAGCGATTCCTCTAGTCCAGATAAATCTCTAACTCTCACACTTAGCATAGGCTCTTTCGCTTTTTTGTTCAGTTTCTTCAATTTTGTACCATCACCGGCAGTCGCAGATAGCTCTAAAAGGGATTCAACTTGAAAGTTACTAAGTACTTGTTCGTTATACTCCGTCGTCACACAGGCATCTTTTATTGAATTTAAAAGCCCAAGAAAAAACCCACTTGCATCACGCTGTTCACGCACAGGAGTCGGTAATCCAGGTCTTTCTGGATCTTTAAATGCGTAACAAAAACCCCCAGGATTAAAATATCGTTTTTGGCTCTCTTGCAGATATGAAAACATTTTTTGCACTTGATATATAACGCTATCCATCATATCATGCTGGTTTGGAATTTTTTTAATATCAATATTAAATATCTGCCGTCTAAATACATCACACATAAACAAATTTTGCAGTGTAGAGTTCATATAGCAGACACAGCCAAGATTTTTTAAACCAACAAACCCGCAAGGTGCTCTTGGACCATTTCGATCATAACGGTTGGAATACGCACCACCTGGATCATTGCAAACAATAGAGTCACTTTCTACCTTTGCAACTTCATCCATGGCTTCATCTTTGAATTGATGCCTGTCTTTTAGCAAAGCTGCTATGCACTCTGCGTTGGATGTGCAATTATCTGCTAGAGATGAAAGTAATGCAAAACAAAGTCTTCTAGTTTCAGTTATATTCGAACCATGCATAAGTTTTTTGGCATCAGTGGATAAGCAATGATCATATGCACGATTGCATAAATTCAGCCCGCCTTTCAACTTGGATAGACCTAACTTTTCTTTAAATGATATACTTGATGTTTCCTTTCGCTGCAACAATACAACCATTAAAGCTAGAATACCTTGCAAAAACATTTCACCACCAGTATTTGTTGGAGCATTGCTATTATTGATTGTAGAATTAAACGAAGCAATTATTAATGCACATTTTTCAGCAATGCCAAGAACGTCTATACCTTCTAATATTGTATTACCGCGTAAAATACTGATCAAAAAATGAAAATATTCAAGTCCGCGATCGACTCGCATGCTGGCTACATCGTCTATCAACGAAATCAATAGTTCAAATAATTTAACCATTGCAAAATTTCCATCACGTTCGGATTTAATTAGTTGAAATAAACTAAAAGCGAAAGCTTCACGGACTTCTTTTTGCTTACTTTTTAATAAATATTCGCTGCAAGTCTCCAGCAGAAGCGGTTCACAGAGAAATGCAATCAACATACTTGGGGATCCACCACTTAGACTGATTATAGATTTAATCAAAGCAAACGCATCAATTAAGGTGGAAACACTATTTCCAATACGGAGGGGGAAATATCCAGGCCTTTTCAGCAGCATAGGGGAGATCAGCTCGTCATAACTTAATATTAAAGACGATAACTTTCTGTTATGCTGCTCGTCTGCCACTGAGATTGCATTTGCTACCTTTAATGTCCCATCTTGACTCCATTCATTGTTTTCCCCCGGAGCTTGTAAATCAACGACGACGATCTTCTTATCATTATTACCAGTGTTTATATTTTTATTGCGATTGTTATCATAATTAGGAGATTCTACATCATTGTTTTTATTTGCATCAACTATTAACTCAAGTATTTTACTGCACATGCGAATTTGTGTAACATCTATTTCCAATGATGCTTGGATGGTTGGATTTGAAATTATTATGTGAAAACATTGATTTAGAATACGTAAAATTAAATTCAAACATTCAGATGATAGCGACGATATTGAAAATTTTGATATTGCATGCTGCGAGTCTAGTATTAGTATATATAAATACGCAAAACCCCCCGAACAAATAAATGACTCGCAGAACCTTTCACATGTACGAATTTCAGTACCAGAGGAACCAGGTACAGGCAATGAAAAATCTCCTATAATACGCAAGGAATATAAGAAGCAGAGCGGCGCATCCTTAATATTTCCAAGTTGCTCTTTCCAATATTCATTTTCCGATTGTGATTTAATTTTCCCACAGTCACGTATTGACATTAATAATTCATTATTTATTGGCAAATTTTCTGTCAGTAATGACCAGATGTCACTTTCTATACTTGAAATGGCTAGTAATTTGAACAAAGAGTTGAAGTATTTCTTGTTGGAGCCGATGATTTGTTCCGGTAAACGTCGCATACTAATAATTTCGGGATCATTTAATACTGCATCGTCTAATCGAACAATTTCAAAGAGATGTGCACCTTTTTCGTTATACCCTTGTAGATTTCCATAATCATCTTCATCAACTTCATACCAACGTTTTTGACCATCGTCATATAGAACATGATGCATGCCACGTTGGGGATTAAAGTTGTCGATTACACCGCCATATCTTGCACCACCGCTCCACGTTACCATTACACGAGCATACAAAAGTTGATGAGGACTTCCTGTTGGGTTTATTTCCATGCGGATATTTTTCGTACTGGATACAAAGGCTCGCAAAGCTAATACGATGCCTCTGCATGATTTTGGCGATGAAGTGGAGAATTCATCTAGCTTATCCATGCAATTAACAACAAATTGAGACCAAACTTGCTTCTTTTCTTCCACCACTTCAACTCGCATTAGCACGTGGATGTATAATTTTACACACTTTTCAAGAATTTTTGTAGTTCCAATTTCATCTGTGCCAAAATCATCATTAGACGAAACATGCGATAATATATGCCAAAATGTTTCAATTCCGTCTACTTTTTTAATGTCTATAATGCTTTTTACAATGTCGTCATTACTTGAGCGACATGTAACTTTTTGAAGCAATGAATTATTTTTACTATTAACAGACAAAAAGAAAGATTTAAAGCAGTTAAACGCAGCATACATATCACTTTCCCAAACCTTCTTCGTGAAAAAATAACAAAGTCGTTGATTGTACAACGCTTTCTCTCCCTCATCGGTATAACATTTTTTTTCTCTGAGCCAGCTAAAAAATATTGACCTGTATTCAGGCTGCATACTAATCAATGTATCCCACAATGAAAGCAACTCTTTTGTATTCATTTTACCTTGTCCATCAAAAAGGAATGCAAGAAAATTTAGGCGATAGGTTAATTGTTGAACATTTTTACAGCTTAACAAGCTACGGATTACTTTATCTTTCAAAGCATGCTGATTGAATAAAAATTCATTCACTTTTTCTAGGTCAACAACATCTACTACTTCAAAAAGTTCTTGCAAAAGAAACATTGTGCGTTTCATAGATTTATTCTCATCAATATTTTTAATCATATCTTCAAGAATTTCATCATAATGAAATATATTACTTGAAAGTATTTTCTTAATTTCCTTACATAAAACGTCTTTTAAATCATTGGCTATTTCAGCTTCATCTTGCACCGCCATCCATAGCAATCTTGCTCCAACTGCTTTTGGCAGTGGTTTTTCGCCTACCTTCTGCGAGTTATCTCCACTGGAAAAAGGATTGAAATTAATTGACAGCAAAGATTTACGAGTTTTTCTCCTTGGACTAGGCGCAACACATAACCCTGAAACAAGCTTAACAGTAGATTCATTTAATTGCTCCATTGTAATATCATGAATTTTCCCCGCAATGTGTTGGTACAAATCTTTTTTTAAAAATGGGATAAC
>Ga0099797_100384_pt1 | contig 28768 bp, 14 predicted proteins | sample Uncmet_Sort48C_1_FD_89871 | JGI IMG/M metagenome (GOLD analysis project Ga0099797, IMG submission 89871) | Marine eukaryotic communities from CALCOFI LINE 67, Pacific Ocean - C012_Sort48C_1 | ecosystem: Environmental > Aquatic > Marine > Oceanic | place: Pacific Ocean: Monterey Bay | collected... | reverse complement strand
TGATAATAAACATTCCTCAGCTAGATACAGTAAATCTGAATCCGTATCAACATCAAGTCCTAAAAACCGTGCATGTTCTAATATTGCGGCTGCGAAAGAACCCTCATTATCCTCAGTATACTGTTTATCATGGTTTGTAGTGGAGGAAGTAGATTCAGTTTCGTTTTTAGTATGAATCTCTGATGAAAAAGACATTCTAGTGCTTTTCAGCATATGATTTTATCGCCCTATTGTCCTCTTCTTGAATTCTACTTTCAAATACAAAGAGATTTTATTCCAATTTCCAATGCTTAAACTTCTCGCACCATCGGATCATTATAATAATTCTGAATTCGTTCATCGGTCCTACTAAACTATTATTATTTTGTTGTTGTTATTGTTTTTATTATTAGTATATATATATATATATATACTATACCTGTAAAATAATAATAAAATGATAATTATTATATTATATCACTACTATTATTACGTAATAATGTAGTCATCTAATATAAATAGCGACGACGATCATCTACTACCTACTACCATATAATAATTATTTAAAAAAAAACAATTTAATATATATATTGCACTATTATATAATAATATTTTTTTGTGCAATTTATTAAATTATAAATAATATATTATTAATATTTATTGAGATCTGGGAGATGTCGTCTTTTTATTCTTTATTCCTTTTGTTACCTATTATAAGGATATTTCCGAGGTAATTAATTATATTATTATTTATTATAATTGCCAGCGGGCCAGCGGGCCAGCCCAGCCCAGCCAGCCCAGCCAGCCAGGATGATGATGATTTTGTTAAGACCACGCTGCACACTGCACATATAGTCGATTTGGAAAATTTTTACTTGTTTGTTGTGTGCTTGTGTACGTATATATGAAATAATAATAAAATTATTATTTCAATTTAAATTATTGGATTTCAGATTATTAATAATTATAATATTATTATTATAATTATTTATTGCCAAACGTATAATTTCAATAATGAAATAATAAATAGAGAGAAGATACTATACAAATATTTTATATATTAATATTATTAATAAATAATAATACAAAATAATTGAAATAATAATAAATTCCCTGCCCTGAAGTGTAAATGGGTGTCAAATTTTTATAATGTCTAGCTACATCGTGTGTTTTCTGGTTTTTCCGTACCTAAGGTTTTCCTTTATTTATAATTTATTTCCTTTCAAGTATATCATATTCATATATACCAATTGATATCTACCTATATCCTAATCCTAATACGAATTAGCATATAAATAACATATAAATATAAATATTAGCATAATTAACATATCAAAATTTATAATATATTTCATTGTACATTTCGTACACTTCAAAGGGTTCACTAAAATTAATCGAAAAAAATCATTAGGAAAAGACGATAATTAGTATACGAAAAGTATAACTGAAAATGTTACGCTTGGCTATATGGAAATACCATTAGCGTTTTGTCGACACCAATTAGGCCGCAATAGCAGGTAAATTGTCGTCAAAATAGTGCTGTGACGGCCTAAAATGTTACGCTTGGCTATACAATTAGGCCGCAATAGCAGGTAAATTGTCGTCAAAATAGTGCTGTGACGGCCTAAAAAAGTCTCAGCATAGACATAGCAAAGGGAAAAAATGCAAGTATCGATCCCCTATATGTTACACATCCACTCAAAATATTGAAACAAACTGTACTGATGTATTGTCATGTAAACTCTTACAAAATTTGTCCCTTATTCTTTCTTTTAAGTTAATTTGGCTAATGTTAATACATATTCTAAGTTAAGGTATCTAGTTAATTAAACAAAAGTGCTACTTGGGTATACAAATTGTTCTATGAAATCCCATAAACTTTTAGGTTGTATTTTCTAGCAAATGGATGCCACGCTAGATTGGTATTCTATTCGGTATAGCTTATAGGCAAATAAACCATCTTCATTTGCGTCACCGTGTGAAAGTATCACATACTGTGCTGTTGTAGCCTGTATTGAAGCATGGCACCACTTTTTCATCGCTGAAAAGTGGTACCAATTGTACCTAGATTGTATCTGTTTTGTTTCCATGTTTATTATTTCAACTATATAATATTTTTATTCTTTATTCATCAAATAATCTAGATGTTATTATTTATAAAATTATATTATTATTTATTATTATTTAAATAAAATAATTATTGAAATTAGAAGATGTCTATTATTATTTTTTCGAAAAAATTTTATTATTATAAAAATTAATACTTAACAGGCGTACTCGTACACTACAATAAAATATACGGGGCGAAAAAAAACCCATCCTATATCCCCTTTCCATGGCTAATTTTATTACCATAGCAATATCATCATTTATTCGCAAACAGCACCGACATATCATTACCTCTTCGCAATTCTTCTCCTCACTCCCCGAACCTCCTTAACTCCAAATTTTGCATGCTTTTTCTCCTCAAAAAAAACAACAAAAAACAGGGCAGGGGTCCTTGCCGTCTGTGCGGCAGCTGGAAATTATTAAAAATGATATTTTTTTTGGTGTGTTATTTTTGCACATTTCCTATGTTAGCGTATAGTAGAGAGTAAAAAATTTTAAATTATCCTATATAATTCAATAATGCCCGAATGACATTTATATATTATTATTATTCAAAACAAAAAAAAATATAATATAATACAGTAATAATAAATATTATTATTTATTATTATTAATTATAATAATAAATTAATAGTAGTGCAATATACAGTAGTGCAATAATACACACCACTCTCTAATAAAAAATATTATTATTATTCTTTTAATATATAATATTTTAATACAGGTACCACCAGGTGGTAACTCTATAGTTTCAATAGTGCTATATAAAAAAATTATAAAATAATAAATGATGATGTACTCTGGTACTACTATATTATACTAACTATATTTTTTGTTGTTATTATTAGTAGTGCAGTAGTCACCACCTCTCCTGGAAGCAGCCCCAGTTATGTCACATGGAAATTCATTCACGATTCGCAGTCTGTGTATTAAGCATTCATATACATGGGTTTTTTGCTATTGTTAAGAAAATTAAAATCGCTGGACAAGGAAGCGCGTATGTTAGTGCGCAGATGGGATAGCACAGGGAAAAAAACCAATACACTAACACCGCCACCAGGACCATCAAATATATCGACTAGTGTTACAAGAGAATCTGTCTTAGAATTTAGTGAATACTTTTTCCGTGTCTTAGTTTTTGCAAGTATGTCTTACATATTTACTGAACATGTTGCTTATGTAACTTTGGTTATGGGTCCATCTATGTTAAACACGTTTGATGTGGTTGGGGATTTATTAATAGTTGAAGCTATCACACCTATACTTTTTGGCTATAATGTTGGTGATGTAGTGGTAGCAAAATCCCCAACAAAACCGGCTCAATATGTAGTGAAACGTGTTCGTGCAGTTGCTGGCGATGTCGTTCATATACCAAAAATACGCTGCTCAAAACGTGGGCCATTTGAGGAGCATATAGTCCCCCCTGGTCATGTATGGGTACAGGGAGATAATCCAAAGAATTCTAGCGATTCAAGAGATTACGGGCCTATTCCTGTTACTCTATTGAAATATCGTGCGTTTTGTCGTGTATACCCGGATCCGTTTTTTATCAAACATGTCGAAAATAAAGCGTTGCCTGGCACAGCGCATCATTTTAAAGATCTGATCCGCGTTTAAGGTTGTATTTATTTAAAAAAGATGTTTGAGCCTCTTACTCTAGAATTATCATGAGTATATATTTTATCAAATAAATGAGTAAGAATTAATATATACTGAAACCATCATAAAACGTTGTATAATAATAATAATTTTGCATATAATAATTATGATAGTCTAATAAGAAGAAAAAAAGAATGTCTCTGTAAAATTTTATTAAATAAATGAGTAAGAATTAATTATATAATGCATGTGAGTAAGAATTAATTACGAAGTATATAATGCATGTACATATATTATGCATGAATAATGAGTAAGAATTTTTATTATATATTATTGCATGAATGTAAAGTTATCTTCGAGTAGATCTACATCTATGGTAAATTTACTGCCTTTAGGATGTAATATTTCAAGTAAAATATATAATTTGAGCACGGGTGCAATTTATCGTATTCTTCCCCAACTGCTAATTTTATTGCGCTACGACTATTATAGGCGCACGTCTTGATAATCGCTGTTTGTATGTCTCTAAAAAATATTTTTGCATTTTTATATTGAGAGATTTAAAAACAAGTTTTTTTGTTTATACATTCACCAATAAGTTTTTGGTGGGAGTTTTCTTCTGTGAACTACTTTTTACTTCATTAATTTCTTTGTGTTGCCCTGACCATTTACCCTCGTTGTACTTTTTTTATTTTCTTTGCTAATCCTATGTTTTCCTGCTTTACTGCATCTAAATCAGATAACACCCTTTCCATATTTTGCGCCGTATTCCTAATTGTTAACTTTTTTGACATTTGCTCTAAGTCGCGACTGTCGTTTTCAAATTTTCCGGCCTCTTGTGCAGTCGATACCAATGCTTCAAATATTTCGCGGACATTGGCTAGCATACGATAAGCTTTAACATAGGCAGGGTCAGTTGCACGTTTTGCTGCTTGGAATACATGTTCATCCGTTATAGCCTCTACACGGGTTAATTTTTGCGACGTAATATTTAATGCCCGTTGTACACTACGAATGTCATTTACAATTCGCTCAATTTCAAGTTTTTGCTTCCGTATCTGCTTTATAATATCCATAATCCTGTATGTATATACAGCACGATTAATTGACTTTGGCATTTTTTTAAATTCTTCCGATAACAATTTATATCGTTCTTCTGCTTCACGAATTGTCCCTGCCATCCCACGCATTTCCTCACGCATGCGTCTCATTTCTGCAACTTTCCATCTCCCTTCTGCTTTGCGCTTCGTCAGTTTTGACATGATTGCGTCGTATTCTTTCATCATTGGTCCTTTCCATTCTTCCCATTGATCTGCTAAATCCTGTAACTTTTTCTCTTTCTGTGAACATATATCTTGTAATTTTTTAATGTTTTCTTCTGCATTTGGAAGCATTTGCAATGTCCGATTTTTCACTTGATATTCTTTTTCAGCATTTGATACTTTTTCCTCCATACCCTTTAATCCATCTTCATATTTCTTCGTTTCGCTTCCTAATTTTTCACTACCCTTCGTGGCATGCGATAAAAATGCTAACAATGATTGTAATTCATTATCTAATTTATCGATTTCATCATCTCTCTCCCGTTTGATAGTTTCAGCATCTTTTTTCTCCTCTCCACTTTCAACATCGTTTTCTGTTTCATTGATATCGGCTTGCTCTTGCGTGAACGCAGCTTGATTTTTGAAACGATTGCTTTCGTCATCGCCGGCGCCTTTGCCTAAAGATGCAATTAATTCATCCATTGATGCATTGTCATTGCTATCGTCGGTAAATTTGTCCGCTTTTTTTCCAGCATTGTTTCGTATTAATGCTTTTTGCAAATACGTATTTAAATCAGTAATTTTGTTTTTACGAAAACTTGCAATACCATCTAAGCCTGCCTCATCCAATAATTTTTCATCAGCATTTTCTTTTAAAACTCTTCCCATATTATGTTGCATTATTGATGGAGATAGTTGGGTTGGATAAGGCATTTGTTTTGTAACGTCTGACAATTTGTTAGAATTGCCATATTTTGTAATGTGTTTATCCTTAGTTTTCGTTTCTGTTTCAGCGGTATAAATTGGCAATGCTTCAAAAGTACCACACAAAGGGTTTACGCTTGCAAAATGTGGTGTCCACTTTAATTCTTTCCAAGACTTCAATGATTTTTTTATTTTATTTTGCAGTACTGCACCTGCGCCAATTGCTTCACCTTCGCCCCCTTCGTCTTTGGGTAGTTGATCAATCAACCATAATAATAAATTGCGCACGTCTTTACTATTTGGGTATAAAAATTGATTATAACCAGTTTCACCGGTATATCCAAGGGCTTTTATAAATGTACCTAAATTTGTGCAGACGCGGTGCCTTGCTGCAACATTTTTTGGCAAACTTTCTGGTAGCTTTTTTATTTTGCTACTGACTGTACCGTTTGCAGCATGTATTATTTTCAAAGTTTGCGCGCATACGCTAATAACTACATTAGCATCAAAATCATCAATAGTCTTTACTTCCTCAGATATATTAATACCAGCTTGTTTAAAGGAAATAAATAATATTTCATCTCCCTCAGACATATTGTTTGTTTTGGGATCCAATTAAAGTTGTTGCTGTCTTTATTAATATTTGTAGTCTATATTTTTGCAAGACAATGTGTATGTGTAATTTGTATTATCGTGTGTGCGTATGTAAAAAATGATGATCGACATCGTATGTTACCGTCTCCATGTAATCAGTAACCACAATATGCATTATGTGTAATAATTAATAATAAATTATTATTATTATTATTATTATTTTATTATATTTTATTTTATTATTATTATTATTAATAATATTAATTAATAATAATAATAATAAAAATAATAATAATAATAATAATAAATTGAAATAAATATAATATTATTATTATCTTAATAATAATTATAATAATAACAAATAGCGAAGGTGTATTGTTATATTAATACTTATTTCACTTCGCATTGTCAGCAGCAAAACCACAGCTCCTCGTTTATTTATAATAAGCCATTATTTTATAATTTTCGTAAGTAATACGAGTAATGATAATGAGTAATATCCCAATGTCGTCCTTTTTTTTGAAGTGAAGAGCACAAGATAAAAGATTAAAAAGATGATGTAAAATATTATTTTAATTTTAAATATACATAATAGCACAATAATAATTTAAATTTGTTATTTATGATAATATTATTATTGTTTTAATAATATTATAATAATATAATGTATTATAATTATTATATTAATATTATTTTTAACCTTAATACACTTAATTACGGAAAATTACGTTGTGCGGGCCATCTTAAATTTAATAATAATAATTATAAATAATTTATGTAATAGAAATTTAATAAATTACTACTAGCTACTGTATATAATTTAAATTATAATTGAAATAATACCTTAACCTACTATATTTCATTTATTGTAAATAATAATAAGTTAAAATAATAATAATAAAATAACGTAATTAATAATAGAGAGCTCTTTTTTATTATAATAAATTATTGTGCAATTTGTGCAATTCACATTATTTTTTTTATTATTTTTCCATTTACATTTTATTATATTGTATACTATTATATATCCCAAAACATTTAAGACAGAACGAGGTTGTCCATTCCTGATAAAAATAAATAAAAAAGAATCAACATACAACAATTAGAAAAAAAAGAGCAAGAAAGAAAAAATAACATGTAATATAATAATACAGAAGAAAGAAAACAAGAACAAGAAGATCATAGATAATAAGTACGTAGTCTTTAAGTACAAAAGAGAATTTAAAAATATAGCCTTGAAAATTCAATACAAATTAAATAAGCTCCAAAGGAGTTCAGACTTGAATGTGAGGTTCTAAATCGATTGCGAGTCCTTAAAGTGATAGGGAAAACGAAATAAGACTATTAAAATTATACTAAGAAAAACGTAACCTCCTTAAAAACAGAAAGTACAGAAACAATAGAGTAACGTCGAAAAAAACGCCCCTATCAAATATTAGCATGGGATAGCATTAAATTGGTAACAGAACCAATTTCCCTGGACGGGAGTCTTATGTAAACGTATAATACTATTTATATGCTAATCTGTAACAGATCAGTATCCGTGTACTTTTTATATAGGAATAATGACGGGAAAGAAAATAATTGTAGCGTGGGGGTTCAGAGAAGTGGAAGGTAAAATGTAGCTTTTTAAGGTAAAAAACCACGGACACAGCAGGGGTTAAAATCGAAAAATGTAGCTTTTTAAGGTAAAAAACCACGGACACAGCAGGGGTTAAAATCGAAAAATGTAGCTTTTTAAGGTAAAAAACCACGGACACAGCAGGGGTTAAAATCGAAAAATGTAGCTTTTTAAGGTAAAAAACCACGGACACAGCAGGGGTTAAAATCGAAAAATGTTGGTTTTTAAGGTTAAAAAACACGGACACAGCAGGGGCTAAAATCGAAAAATGTCGCAAATGGGTTTAAAATAGCATGTACACAGCAGGGCTTAAAAAAAAAAAATGTCCCACCCAATACCATGGGAATAGCAGCTAAAAGTCTCCAAAATATAGGGTATTATTCAAACCTTGTACATGAAGTATACATTACCTTATACGTTGGGTCAAAATCCAACAGTAGTAGACAAGAATTCAATACACCAGCAAAAGTGAATATAATTAACAGGAACACAGCAGCAAGCGGAAGACAGCAATTATATTAACAGCACAGCATTACATTTTATACAAATATTAGGTCAATATCGATTATCAATTATTGACGATAAATGACTACATACACATGTATCATGTATCCCAATGAACCGACAGCAATTATATTAACAGCACAGCATTACATTTTATACAAATATTAGGTCAATATCGATTATCAATTATTGACGATAAATGACTACATACACATGTATCATGTATCCCAATGAACCGATGAAACGTGTTGATCAATTAATCACAAGTCAACTAGAACGAGAGAATAAAATTATACGAGAACCATGCATGCCACACACAAGGTATCCTGTGTACCAACAAAAATAAAAGAACACAACAACAAAACTGATTTGTTTTAATATAAAATCTCTTCATCACCCCATAAGTAATACAGCATAGATCAAATTTAGCACATTCATTGATACACTTGCGTTCCACATTGCACTGGGTACATCTTCCCAAATATCATGCGCTAGTCATGATTATTATATTAAGATACGTTTTTTGAAAAATAATAATAATATATTTAATTATATACAATATAAAATAGTATTACCATGGAGGTATTGTATATGATTATACAGAGGCATCAGGTTCAGAGTAAATAGATGCAGCGGTGTTTTTTTTTTAAAAAATAATTATAAATAAAATTTATATATATATATTTATACAGTTTTAAATAATTATAAATAAAATTTTACATTCAACACTGCATTATATATATGAATGAATGAGCAATTTTCGTTTATTATTATGTACTTGAAGAGGATTCGAAGCACTCAAGCCTCTAGAATCAAATAAAAATACAGGTTATAATAATGTAATTGAAGGTATGGTATCTCGCCTGGAGTTCGGTTCGTCGACCTGCTATGTTGCGTGCATCTTGCTTACTGATCATCATCATCATTGACATAAGCTTCATAACTTTCAGTCCCCGAATTTTTGTCGGATTTCAAAGTTACTTTGCCAAATCTTTTTGCCATTGTAGGCACTCGTGCCTTTGAAACAACAATTGGTTTGTTGTAGACAATAAGAGCAGCTTTTCTCAATGTGCATCGAATAAAACTTTTCCCCGTTTCCATGCTACAATAAAAGGAAATAGTAAATGGCACTGTAACAATGGAACCATTTGAGATAAATTCTTGTTCCAGCTGGGTTAAACCATTCCCATTCCTATCAACCTCATACAAATAAAATGGATCCTCACGATCTTTAAACCAAACCGGACACTCAAATTTCTGCTGTTGGCCATACTCTTTGTCTGCAAAACCAACATAATTCACTGTTTCTTCAAATGCCTTTCGTGATTTGATTTTGAATTTTTTTTTAAAACCAGCAAAGCATTGTTTTGATTTGTACGTTTTTTCGATCAAATCATCAAAGACTTCTTTTAAATCATCCAATTGCATTCCAAAAAAACCTGACTCAAACATATCAACGAGTTCTTTATCATCGCGATTGTCGTCGACATCAATCAATGTAATTGAATAGGCTTCTTTCCCTTCTTCGACGGAAATGGTCTTACCATTGTATTCAAACGAATGGTGTTTATTTCCGACCAAGGATTTTGTATGATTGCCAAGCACCCGACCAGTTATGCACATGACCGCTTTTTTTCCAACAAGGAATTTTTCTTCGTGTTGATTAGTATAGACATATACCAACGTTTTATTCGGGTCCTTTCCTGCAACTTTGATTTCCACTCCGCTTAAGTATGCACTTGGCTCAAGCCCAAAATCCGGCACATGTGTGGGTGATTTGCTCATGATTTTTTGTATATTTCTTGTTTTTAATCTGTCGTACGTCGTGATTCTTTCCTGTGATGTGTATGAGTGTGTGTCATGTATATATGTGTGTGTGTGTGTGTGTGTGAATATATGCATATTATACCTTTTGTATATAGTAATAATAGAATATTATATCATTATGATCAATGTAAATCTCGATCTTCATGGAATTCTTATTATAATTATAGTAATACTAATAACAGGTTCTGCAGCAAATTTGCTTCCATCATTTTTTTTACTGCTCTTTTAGTATTTAATATATATAGTAATAATAGAATATTATAAAACAGGTTCAGCAGCGAATTTCCTCCCCTCTTTTTTGATCCTCTTTTAAAAAATCATATACTACACCTTCCTCATTTTTAATATAATATAGTACTTCATTAATTATATTCACTATTTATTAATACATGTTTAACATACCAGTATATATAGAATACGTATGTGGTGGTACATTTGAACATTATTTCAATTTAAGAAACATTTGTTTCACAAAACAACAATGCGACACACATTTATATTTCTTTCCATTTAAAAAAACATGAATCATAAAAAATTAAAAGAACGTTATAGAAAACGATTGCAACGGCAAAAAAAAAAAGAACAAGAGAAACATCTTCTTAAACAGTTGAATGCAGAACGGTTGAAATTGAAAAGGGCAGATAAAAATGGCAGGCAAGCTGAAGAAGAGAAGCGCATTAAAAAAAATGTTGTTGAGAAAGAACGGTTGAAATTGAAAAGGGCAGATAAAAATCGCAGGCAAGCTGAAGAAGAGAAGCGCATTAAAAAAAATATTGTTGACAAAGAACGCTTGAAATTGAAAAGGGCAGATAAAACTGGCAGGCAAGCTGAAGAAGAGAAGCGCATTAAAAAAAATGTTGTTGACAAAGAACGGTTGAAAACAAAACGGGCGGATGAACATGAAAAGCAAGCTGAAGAAGACAAACGCATTACAAAAAATGTTGTTGACAAAGAACGGTTGAAAACAAAACGGGCGGATGAACATGAAAAGCAAGCTGAAGAAGACAAACGCATTACAAAAAATGTTGTTGACTCAGAACGGTTAAAAACAAAAAGGGCGAAAGAAGACATGCGCATTAAAAAAAATCTTGTTGAGTCAGAACGGTTAAAGAAAACCATTCACAATCAGAAAGTAAATGCAATGCAACAGTTACGGCAAAGGAAACAAAATGAGATGAGAAAACGCAACGAAGAATCAGCAAATGCATTGAAATTAGAGAGGCAAACGGCGTATGCTACCAATGATAAGGAGTTGACTTTCTGCGTTAACAAATTCTGGGATAATACTGGATCCTTGGTATCACAAACGGAAATTATTGACGACCTCTGCAATATTGATCCAATAAAAATAATTGATAAATACAACAAACATATGTTAAGCGGTGTTTATAGGCAGGCATGCTGTGCATGCGGCCAATTGTATAAAGAGTCACAATTGCAAATTGTTGATTGGTCCAGTGAAATGCTGGATGCGTTCGTTTTCAAACTTGAAGATGATGATGATGATGTAGACATTGATGAAATTGAACCAGATGTTATAGTGGGGTCATGTGACCGACCAAATCAATGCAACGGTGAGTTCCATTTATGGACGCACCGCTCTTTACATGGGAGTCGACTATATGCTTTAATGGATACAGAAGTGGTGAAGCTCTGTCCGCGATGCATACCAAAAAATAATGCATGCAAAAACCAATTGGCATTTGTGAATTATGACATTGGAAATGTTGAGGGATTACACATTCCGGTGCTTAACGACATTGAGGAGGATCTGTTGTCGTATAGAAAATTGTTTGCTCGCGTGGTAAAATTAAAACCCCACGGAAGTCGAAAGGAGTTAAAGACTTCAGGGCACACTGTATGTCTGAAACATGATGCAGTGGAGGAGGGGGTACAGGTTTGTTCGGTGCCCAGGAAAATTTCAGATGTTCGCTTGGTATTTATTGGATCCGGTAAAGAACTTAATATTGCAAAGCACCACCGTCATTTCGCTGGAAAGGGAAGTTTACAGAAAGTTAAGTTGGGATGGCACCTTGTGCATCCTAATTTAAAACGTGATGGGGCAGATTGGGATGAGGTGCAATGTGACGTTCCTCCAGAACAGGTCCAAGTGGATCATACTTACAGCACAAAGCGTTTGGATGAGCGACTGGGAGCAAATTACGCTGAGGCGCGTTTTGAGACGAATGACAAGGTATTTGTTACAAATGAACTCAGCCGAGGAGACGATGTGTTGGTGCCAGCGATGGCAGCTGCTGCATCAGGTGGAGGTGGTGGTACGACCGAGAAGGTACCAGAGGTGGAAGCGGATGTTATTGGAGGAATGACAAATGAAATCGAGAACATTGGAATGATGCTCCAACAGACATTTCCGTGGTTGTTTCCACTTGGCCCGTTGCCCACGAAACTATCCCTACATCGCATTGCGACGTACCTGCTCAACTTCTACGATAAACGATTTGAGAGGTGTGCCATGCTAGTGATCTATTTGGCAGATTTGTTGCAGAGGATGAACAACGCGAATGCCGCAAAACATGCTGTTATGGTGAATGCAGCCAAGGCAGAGGCGTTTTTGGAGATGGTACAAAATGAAGGATTTAAAGATGTGTTGGAAGCGGCGGCGAAGGATCCATCCAGCACAGAGGCAAAGGAACTGGTGAAGGACATGAAGCCAATGTTGCGAGTAGCAGGACCAAAGGTGGATTGGTCTGTTATGAAGCGAAATGGTTTCATTGGAAAACTGTATGCATTCACGCAATTATTTGCAGCGAGTCAGTGGTTCGTTACTGTGACCATTCAACCCAGTAACAGTAAGTGGTGTTTAAAGTTGACTTTTCGTGACACCGAAGAGGAGCTGTTGGTGTGGGAGAAACTGCTGACCGACCAGCAGATGCGATCTAGTCGTGTGGGGGAAAACCCAACGGCACATGCAAAATATTATGAATTGATGATTGTGGGATTAACATCGTGCTTTTTTGATTTACCTGATGCACGGCATACGAGGTCCACGAAGTCCAGGCGAGATACCAACGGCATACTGGGGGAAACACGTGCCTATGCAATTGCCACTGAAGCCACGGGCACATTTAGTTTGCATGGCCATTGCGTAGTTTGGGCTACTGTGCATGCTGGTCGATTGGCGGAAATCATCCACCGTGAAGATGTTCAAACGAAACTGCTGAACTTCCTCGACGCAACGGTATAGTCCATTGTTTTTCTGGGAAGTTTCCTTGTGTTGTAGCGCGAATGTCAAACACACTGCAAACGCAGACAAAGCAACACCAAAGAAGAAACAGCACCGTCGTCGTTAATCAAACCTTCTATCAATATTAAAAACAAAAATTTACAAAGAATTGGCAACAGATGTAGGAGATGACAGCATGAGCGAACTGGATAACCAATATTAAAATTTAAAAACAATATCTATAAGTATATTAAATAATGTTTTTATGGCCACGCCTATTAAAAGTGCCTATAAAACCCTATTTTAACCCTATTCTTGTACTTACGTATTCTAAGTGTCCCGCGAACGCCTATATACCCGAAACACAGGGGCGGCATGCCACTACAGCACCAAAAACACCTTAAAACACACTTATAAAAATAAATTTGACGTATATAAAAAAAAATTGTATGTACTTGAGTAATTAGGAATGCATAACTCACAGATACTTTTTCCAAAAACAATTTTTTTTTATATATATGTCAAATTTATTTTTATAAGTGTGTTTTAAATAATAGAATTATATATATAAGGGTTTGGATGCTGATTTTTGCGCCATCCCAAGGCATAGTTGGATATAATCAAAATAAATAAAAAGTTTTTTTATTTAAATTATTTTATTGTTAGTTTTAATTTATTTAGAGGGATGAGTTTTAAAAATTCTCTTTCTGAATTTATAGGCTCACATTTCAAATGCTCTTGCCCCCCATATACTTCCCATTTAATTGTTGCATGATTGTTATGGACATTTGATAACAGATATCCACCCCACCATCTCCCATCTTTGTATGCCTTGCAAACATTCCCTTTTTTTAATTCAATGGGAAATTTTATAACTTCAATTTTTTTTTTTTTTTTTTTTCTTTTATAATTTTTTGATACACAATATATAGAAACTAAATGCAAAAAATAATAATTATTTACATTTAGATCTTTATACTGCACTACCCCATAATTGCTATCACAAACATGTTTCCCTACACCATCAATAACCAATGTATGCATGATATTTTTATGATCCATTCCTTTATGAATATATTCAATAATATAAACCCCATCAAGATTTAAAAGTTCATTAAAGCTATGATTGTGATAATTGGAAGTGTGGAGCTTTTGGAAATTCAAATCTGATACAATGTTTTGTATCAGATGATGAAGATGATTGTAACACTTCTTACTGGTATCAATGGCCCTAAGATGGAAAGATGAAGACCCAAGACATGCCAAGATGCAGTACCCAGCACAACAACAGTCATTGAAACTGTCATTGTCTGGGACTTCTGAAGTTATTATTATCCCATTATCCTCACCATTTATATCACCATTAAACCACTCCACCTCCACTGCTGCCTCTAACACAGCCCCAGTCCTCCTACCACCTAAACCACCTAAACTCCAGCCATGATATCTACCAGAGCTCTCACCACCTCTAACAGTGTTGGTGGCTGTGCATTTTGGCTTTTTAGACTGCATTGATAATGCATTGGCCTTTAAATTATTTACTACATTTGTAGATTTAGACATATATTATTTAATTAAAATAAACTTTATCTATTTTAATTAAATAATTTATAAAACTACACAAATATAACCACAAATACTCAAATATATGATATGTATAGACACCACAAGCACCTGGATATAACAATTTTTTATATATAACTAAAGTTTCACTTATTTGCATTCTTTGACTGTGAGATGTGAGATGCACATAACCTCTGTGCAGAGTGTAATACACATTCCAATAATAATAATAATTATTATTATTAATAATTATTATTATAAAAATAATAATTTTTTTTTATTGTCAGTAAGAGGTGCAGAGGAATTAATAATAATAATATATTATAATAGGAATAATAATAATTAATAATTATATAAAAATAATAATTTTTTTTTATTGTCGGTAAGAGGTGCAGAGGAATTAATAATAATAATATATTATAATAGGAATAATAATAATTAATAATTATATAAAAATAATAATTTTTTTTTATTGTCGGTAAGAGGTGCAGAGGAATTAATAATAATAATATATTATAATAGGAATAATAATAATTAATAATTATATAAAAATAATAATTTTTTTTTATTGTCGGTAAGAAGGTGCAGAGGAATTAATAATAATAATATATTATAATAGGAATAATAATAATTAATAAATTATTATAAAAATAATAATTTTTTTTTATTGTCGGTATAAGAGGTGCAGAGGAATTAATAATAATAATATATTATAATACGAATAATAATAATAATTACACCCTCCAATAATAATAATAATAATTATTAATAATTAATAATAATTTTTTTTTATCGTCGTTAAGAGGAATTAATAATAATAATATAATAATTATTGAATAATAATAATAATTAATAATTTATTAAATAATATAGTAGCTAATATTAATTATTGAAGACTAATAATGATTAATAATTATTAGTAGCTAATAATAATAATTATTAAATAAAATATTGTGTCCAAAAAATTTCATTTTTAATAGATATAATCCTATATAATTTCTTACTATTATGTAGTGTAATAAAAGGTGACCTTTTTTGACCACTTATTTTTTTTGCTTATTGCATTGTAAAATCTTATTATTCAAAACCTTTCCCACTCTATTCAGTATGCGGTATGCCTTCCTATCATTCCCCCTTTTTTACTCCATAATGGGACATGTTTTGGCCCCACCGTCAGGGATAATTATTTTTTTTAAGTTGTAATGCAACCTTATTTATTACTACTTTACAACTCCGAGTTACATTTTTTAATAAAAATCATGTTAATTATAATGTGCTGCTATTCGCAGGCACATCAAAATTAAAAGAAAAAAAGAAGCCTTTTATTTAATTTATCTTAGCGCTGTCCAGGCTGTGCCAGTGTGCTCCTTTATTTTATATCTACTATAGGACTGAAATCACTCCTTCGCATAGGTATTTATTGGGGAAATATTTGGTATCTATTAAATTCAGAAGGTACTAGATATACAATTCGTTTATGGAATTTCATACTTTTGATTGTCATTTAAATCATCAATTTTTAATTTTACTTTAGTCTTCAGACAACAACATAAGACATACAGAATGCTTACCAAAACGACATCAATTCCACACAAGAAATAGAAAATCCAATCCAAAGGAGGATCTTCAACAGGGGTAGCTTCGTACTTTCCTCCCCATGTGTTTGAAAATCCTGCTGGGTGAACATATAACAAAGGTGCTAGCAAATATGCTGTTTTCCCCGCATCAATTGCATGTTGGATTTTAGTTTCATCAGGTGAAATCATCTCAATTTTATTCCCCGTAGTGCCTGTATTAATTGTAGGTGCAGATGAAAGGTCTTTCAAAAATCCTTTGCGCAACACCTTCATATTGGTTCTAGTGGGCACTGCCCATGAATAAGAACCCCAAGCATTATCAATATCGTAAAATGTGCTCTCTATCGTTGGACTTTTGAATCGCCTCCTTCCTCTATAGCGAAAATGGTGGCCACCAAACAACACAAGAAACGTATCTAATGGAGCACTCCTCCAAAGTGCATTCCTGAAATCTCTACTGCAAAATTTATGCTTATTCGCACTATAATCGGTAACATTTTGACGGAAACGTGCATCGTCTTCAAAAAAATAGGCTACATCGACATCGTCTCGTAGGGCTTTGGTGATGCATTTTGTCCACGTTTTTCCAATGCCATAACCAGGGCGCTTATCAAAAGTACCAGGGCAAACTTTAAAATGTATTCCTGGACAAATGCTTCCAAAATAGGCCAAAAAATTATCAAGACGGTGGGCATTTGATGCGTCGGCCCCAGAGACACCTTGCAAAGTTGCTACATAAAAACCTTCCTTGTAATGTTCCGATTCATGTGTTCCATTAAAAAGAGGAATAGGGCCAGTTAAGGTGCCTGATTTAACAAGCACCCAACCCAGCTCAGCAACGATAAGTGTTGTAACCATGAAAAAACAAAGAGCAAACCCCGAAAGGAGGGGGCAACTATACATGCGTGCAAATAAAAGGGGCCTCGCATATCTTTGGTTCCAAGCTACTTTAGACAACATCGATTTTTGCGTTTCTAATTATGGTAGGTAAATCGGTGTTACTTTGATGTAAAAAAAATCCCTCATAGAGCGTCATAACAAATGGGGCATTGGGATTATTACTGAGCTGGAGGATGACGAACACTGGAACATATGATTTCCCAGGAGATTGTGAATAAAGTTATATAAAGATTTTAATAAGATACCACATTCAACAACATATTATTAAAAAAATATATTATATTATAGTAGTAGTAGTAATATAATTATTTCAATCATCAATTTATTATTTTTTTTTATTATTATCATTATTAATTATTGAAATTATTTCAATTATAATAATAGCTCCTGGGCGGGAGCTCGATCTAGATCTAAAATAGGCAGCACCACTGTACTGGCGTGTAATATTATGACAACATGACTCATAATATAATAATAAATAAATTGTTGTATGGTTGGTAGTAGAAGCTCCCTGGTGGAGAATCGAATGGCAGACGTGTTGAAAATGAAATAAAACCTTAAATTATAGCAGGTGAATAGCATTATATCATTTATACTACGAAGTTAAAGTTACATTAAAAATATCGACGGCGACAGGCTTATACTTGGTAGATTACATGCCAAAATTTAATGTACCTTCGTAGTGCTATGTCGGTCTACATGTTGTAATGCTATTCACCTGCTATGTGTTAATAATACGCTTCGCTCCACCAGTGCTACAGACAGTATTATAATAATTAATTAGATACAGATACAGGCATGACACATCAAGATACAGATTATTGGCACGTCTGCTTTCTGGCTTTTCGGGCCAACGACCAACGTAAACACCGATACTTATATTGTGTACTATATTATCTATTACTATGAGAGGTTCTGATCTATGTATCTGGTTATCTATATCACTCTGTATTAATAATGATGATGTGTACAATATCTATATAATATTATATATAGAATTATTTCAATTATAACATGCATATGAACTCTGGGAACTCATAATATAACAAAAATACTAGTTATATGTGTTATAATGAAATTATTATAATAATAATAACATAGTATCTCACAATATAGTATAATAACAATAATAATGTATAATCATTTGATAAATATAATAATAATAATATATCAAAATATATATAATACATGCGCTTCTTATTATATTATATTATATTATTATTGTGCTATATATATTAGTATTTATTATTGCATTTTTTTTTTTTATATTTTTTTTTATATTATACTGGTATATAATAATACATATATATTATATATATTATATATATACATACACAAAATAATGGAAACATATATACAGGCATGTGTTTCATATTATTGCCGATGCATAGGCAACATTTAAATACTAGATTTTGTTATACATCTAAAAAACATTGCATGTAAACGTTGTAGGTTTATCCATTCATCATTATTCGTTTAGTATCTATAAAATATCATGTTTATAACACATAGTACAAAAATAGTAACGCTGTGGTCAATAATATTGATATCCTGCAACGCTAGTGCTGGTACCATGGAGGCTAACTTAGCGCCGAATGCGGATGCAATATATGAGACCGAGGCCTTGAATCCGTACAAAGCGCGAAAAGTTTTGCCTTACAGGTCGGTACAGACACATAAATGTCTTGTAAATGATGCAAACAACAAAACAGAAAGTTCATGTGGGCAAGGTTTATGTGAAGTCGAACAGGCAGGCGAGGAATATGGTATATGCAATTGTTTAGAACCATATAAGCACGTACAATACCCAGATTTTGCAAATATATCAAAATTCGGTGAGAAGTTTTTGCCTGTGAAAGCATGTGCCTACAAGGCAAAATTGAAAAAGGAAGCGTTTTTTTATTCGTTATTTTTAGGCATATTTGGAGCTGATTGGTTTTATTTAGCTGCTGGTAACCGCGGTTTTATTTGTATTGGATTTTTTAAAATGTTTACGTTTGGTGGTTTACTGTTCTGGTGGATTTTAGATTTAATATTGTTGCTGACGGACCAACGATTGGACGGCATGGGAATGCCATTATTTGATGATTTAGCGCCTGCGGGTGCATAACGTAATATATGTGTGCGTTTATAGTGTTTTATAATTTACTGATACGTTTCTCTCAATATGTTTCTCTTACTAGTATAATATTTTATATAAAACTTTTTAAATGATGTTTTCAGTATGTTTCTCTCTCAATACGTTTCTCTCAGTATGTTTCTCTCAATATATTTCTCTTATGATATTATCATGATAATTCTTACTCCTCAATAGAACAATAATAACTTGAATCGATTGTGTAAGGATACATCTTCATGTAGGAAGTACCGAAGGGGGTATATATCTCGATAATCTTAACCTTCTGTTGATAAAAAGAATCCATTATAATATGAGGGAGGAGAGTAAATTGAACCCGAGTACAATTTATCAGTATTGTTCCCCAAATGCCAAATTTAATGCAATACGATTATTATAGGCGCACGTTTTGATAATCACTGTTTGATTATCTCTGCATGTGGTGTTAAACCATGTAGATGCTGTAAGATCCTGGAATTCTTTCGATCCAGGTATCTACGCAAACTTGGTTTTAGCAAGTTTTTTCAGGGAAAATGATAGGAACAGAGCAAAAAATACCGAGTGTATTAACTGCTTTAAAATATATATTATATTATAATACGCGCATAATTATTATTATTAATGTTAAATCGTGCTTAATCCGATTGGGTCAGCGAGACTTGTAGAAATATTACAAGTCCAGGTTAATAAAACAACTGCTTTTTAATAATCGTTTGGCTTTGAAGGAATCCTTTGGGATGGACTACTCTAAATTGTAAATCCTGGATCAATTTTTAATCCTCCATCTTATTCGGAAAACTTCATATCATCTTCTTCGGAAGAATGGCCTACCCACCTCTATTAATATTTCTTTTGAGAAGATTTATTTAACGCTTTTAGTGAGATAGCTAAATTTTATGGCGCAGTATTATTTTTTTAGAGTGTAGGAATTTGTACCGTTGTTTCGTATAAAATCATAAATTATTTAAACTCTCGTAAAGTTATATTATCATATATAAATATATATATTCCATACACAAAAACCGGCTTTACGCCAAGGCTAGGAAACAAAATTAAAACAACGGAGATCATTCGTCATCACCAACTATATATCCATTCGGGTTGAATACACAGGGAGGTTTTTGCGATTTAGCCGTTTTAGCTTTGAAAAAGATGGCCATCAAGAAATTCAAAAATCCTTGGGCTACAGAAAGAAAAGCAGACTGGCTTAAAGCACAATGGGTCAACGACACTTGTAGAGATTTACGTGGTACAAGCTAAAGTGATCAAACCCGCGGCCTTTTGCCACAATCGTGCACTTCGAGATCTTTATCCGGATATTTTTCATGACCAACAACCAAGAGATACGCCAACACTGAACGACCCAGACAGTGACAACGGATTTATTCGACTCTCATCAGATGAAGAGACCTCCCCATCACTGATCAGAAAAGAAACCGCAATATCATCTTCACCAAGCATATTACCATCCTTAATAGGACATGACGATAGAACGCCGCCACCAAGAACTGACCCAAAAGAGAACGACCAAGACTCACGTACACCAACAACCAGTAACAAACAAAATAAAGCTGCACGCAATGAGTCCAATCAAACCCGACTAACTCAACAATCAAACAGGACAACACAGGGTTCAGAAGACGACATTGACATTGACGAAATAGCAACAAGGGAAAGAGAAAGGGAAGGAGAAAGAGAAAGGGAACACAGATCACAAACAGGTTCAAGGAACAGATCAACAAACAGCAGCAATGATAGCGTAATTCCAGATGAAGAAGAAGACTCAGTAGCATCACGAACACGAATCAAAAGAACAAGAAAACACAATAAGAAAAGACGCAGAATATTGACAGACCAACAGCAAGACGATGATGATGATGAAAACAACAGCAACGAATACTAGAAATTGAGAGAGAGAGAGAGAGAGTAATGGAAGAAACAAGCGAGAGATCGAAAGTAGAGTAAATCTACAACTATCACACATATATACATAAAAAGTCCTATATAATTAATTCTTACTCATTTATTTAATAAAATTTTACTCCCTGTAAAAGTCCTATATAAAATATTATAAGAGAAACATATGATAGTTACTGGTTACTGGTCACAACAGGATCTCTCACTTTGATAGCCCCGCCGCCCTCGAGTGAACCCGAACGTCCAGCGCGTTCAACGAGTGCGCACGTAAGGATAGGAACCTACTCGTGCTTGTGGAGTTTTAGTTTGCAGGCGTGCATCCGAGCTTCACTATAGTAAAGATAGAGTAATATTCTTTGAGATTGAGTACATGGAGCATTAGTATTCATTCACGGAACATAAAAAACTTTAACATTTTAACCACAATAAATATATATATTATATTAAAAAAATATATATCACTTTTCGTATAAAATTTAAATTTAATGTGAGTAAGAGAGCATATATTATTAAATCACTTTCGTTTATGTTTTTTAAAAGTACCACTTTTTCCAGTAACATACGTATTTGGATCAGCACCAATCGCAATGGCCATATAATAAAAATAACGATTTCGTTTCTGCGTGCATAAATATACATCTGTGTTTTCACTATTTCCATTACTATCATTACACGTTGCAATTTTTTTCTTTTGCCCAGTAACGTTTTCTGTGCCATGGTGCTGTAATAGACCATCGAATACTAAAGCATCGCCGGCTTTTTGTGGGTTTTCAACTCCTTCAATAGTCCCACCATTTGTTTTTGCGCCTAATTTTGCATCACGGTGAGTTCCAGGATATACTCTTGTCCCCCCAGTTTCTAAGTCTTGGTCTGTAAACGGAATTAATATAGTAAAGTAATGTGGCCGTGGATCACGCTGGCGGTGACCTTCCCAATTACTATCCGTATGTATTGGTTGTGTTACTGAGCCAGGTTCAGATAACATTACATTTTGTGTTTTAATACTACCACGGCGGTTCAATAAAAATTGTACAAAATTTACAACATCGGTCACAGAGTCATATATTGGTTTCGACGCACGTGTATTTAACTCCATATCGTATCTACCTGCACTACGAACACAAACGGGCGCTTTCACTGTTATACGATCCCCAACACGGTTAATATGTGCATTCATTGTTGCAATCGCGCCTTTCCACACTTGTGAAGCACTTCGTTTACGCAACTTACGCCTTGGCGGTGATACATGTGAGCAGTTTTCATCATTTTGAATTATATTATTTTGCATACTGGTGTTGTTAATATTACTGGTGGTGGTTTCAATAGCAGTGGCAGTGCTATTGTGTAAAAACTGATGGATAATTTCTTTCGATAAAACATTTGGAAAAAGTGTGTATCCATCTTTTAGTACTTCCCTTACATGTATTTTCCACTTTGGATTCGGACACTCATCTATTTTTTTTCGTTGCCAATTCACTAATTCCCGTTCTCGCGGCGCCGGTAGAGGATAACCCCCAATAGGCATGTTCTCTAAATACTTATGAAGTATTGATTCATATTCAGTATTTCGTTGTTTTGCTTCAATAATATATGGCATCTTCTCCTTCGGATCTGCTTTTTTCCAGTTTTCACGTATTATGTTTATGTACTCTTTTTTCGATAAAGTCAAAGTATCTTTCTTCCTTTCAACCTTACCACGCTGTTGGCTACTCGGTGTTCTGGTTAACTCTTTCATCTTGGCTGAAAGATACAAATTGTATGCTGTCTTCGGCTTTTTCGGTGCATTTGGATGTAAACGTGCAAAATATAATTTCCATAATTCAGTATTTTCTGCAACTTCTTTTTCATTTTTGATTTTGAAAAATTCTACACATTTGTTTGACAAATCTTGTTCCTCAACAAAATTGTCAGCAACATATTGGATAATATGCTTATTAGTTGACGGTATAAATTTTTTCACTTTTGCAGTATAAAACTTTTTGTCTCCATCCCACCAAACTCGTATGGTACGCCCCAAAGCATATGGACCTTCCGGCTTTGTCTCCATCTTGTTGTACACGTAATAAGATGGGGTTGTGATTGTGTATCTGATGCAAGTTGTATGAATACTCCCAGCGTGTGTTTTGTTGGTTATATATATTACTTATTATCTGTGTAGAGCTCTAATATAATAATATAATATGTAATAATATTATTATTATATTTTTTTATAAACAATAAAATATTACTAATACTAATACTGCTATAATACCTGGTGCTTGGCATTCAAATAATGTATTCATCATACAACAATATTATAATAATATTTTCAATATTATATATAATATTAATAATATAAAATTATAATAATAGATAATAATATCAAAGGGGAATACCTATTAATTTGAAATATTTTACATACTGTCCTGCTGCTCTCTGGAAGCACAGTAGACAATAGAGGAGGGCATCGAGTACAATAATAGCACCAATAAAAGGGGCAACAACGACGAATCCCAGGCCCTAAATGAAAACAGCTGGAAGCAATAATAATAGTGCACGCTATTTCCATAAATTTAAATTATTTTAATGGAAAAAGCATAGTTAAGGTAAAGGTTATTAAAAAGAAAAATAATGCCAATAATAATATAAATAATTAATGAAAAAATAAAGCAAAATAATAAATAAATAAAAAAATATTATTATTAAATAATAATAAAAATGTACCTATCAAAAGCCTCGTTAATTAGTCTTTTTTTACAATAATAACAATGGGGCCAAATCTGATCCGTACGGATCAGATTTGTGAATTTGTGTTAGCCAGTTAAGGATATAAAAAAAAAAATATATAGTGCTATAATATAAAAAAAAATAATAATAATAAATAATAATATATAATAACAATATACTATAATATATTATAGTGGTGATGGTTATGGTACAATAATAATATAATATAACAATATATAATAATAATAACACGATGAATGAAGAAGCATGATTATGATGAATATGAGCAATGGCTCTTTCTACAGGAAGAGGAGGCACTACAAGCGATCTTGTACAGAAGAACGAGACAGCAGCAGAAGTAAGAATCATGACATCTTACGTAGAAGAGGAAGAATGCCGTGTTTGTAGGGATACATCGCATGAAAATGAGCCTTTAGTGTCACCCTGTGTTTGTGATGGCAGTATTCGATTTGTTCACGAAGCATGTTTGGTAAAATGGTTAGACATTAAAAAAAGTGAAACTTGTGAACTATGCGGGCACCGTTTTGAATTTACTGCTATATACCGCGATGGTGCGCCGGAGGTATTACCATGCTCGGAAATATTACAAGCATTCTGTGGAATGGTAATTTCACGCTATAAAGCATTTGCGAAGTTTATTTATTGTATTATTTTGTGGGCCGCTCTTTTACCTATTTTGATAAAGTGGAGTTTTATGGCTTGGGAACAAGAAAATCATACACTTGAGTCTATTTTGAGTCGTATGACACTAACGTTTATCTGGGAAGATTTGCAGCATGGATTATTTTTAATGGCAACAACAATTGTGGTTGTTCTGGCATTGGTAGCTTTTACTGACTTTTATCGATGGAGAACGGAGGATCAAGTAGCAATTGATAGGGCTATGCAAAATGATGAACAAAATTTTAATGAGTTTTTCGCAAACGAAGTACATAACGATAGTGATGATGAGGATGTAGAGGATGAAAATATTGACGGTGCAGGTGGTGATGACAATGGCGGTGATGCTGCTAATGATAATCTCAATGGAGATCAAGAGGAAAGGCAAGAGGGTCAGCCAATCGGTGCAGCGCAAGAACAACAACAAGGGCAACAGCAACAAAGAAATAATAATAATTTAAACAATGAAAACGTTGACTTTATTGATGATGGTGGGGGCGAGATGCAATTGCCTTTAAATGCCCTCTTAGGCTTTGATAGCCACCCAATAGCAGCTGTACGTAATATGGTATTGTTCTGGTTGTTTGTATCGTTAGTGTTAGTCATTTTTGTTGCATTTCCACGAGGTGTAGGAAGAGGATTGCTGTCTTCCATATTTTCTTCAAGTAGCTTAAAGTCTATTATGATTGGTCCTGTGTTCACAAATACAGTACATTTTTTTGTTGGTCATACGATTATTATTGGCGCCTTAGTAGGGTTACCATATTTCACTGCGCAATGGGCTAGTCGTAACTTATCTAGCGAGCTGGCGAGTAATATTGTTTCGTACTTATCAGCGGTTGCCTCGGTTTTGAAAATTACAGTATTATTCATTTTTAAAATGGGTATATACCCTATTTGTTTAGGCTTGGTATGGCATGCTAGTGAGCTTGATTGTTTTAAAGAGAAAATTATTCATGAATGGGTACTGATGGAAAACTATCCTGTAACTGCTGGTGTAGCAATGCATTGGGTGCTTGGCATTGGGTTCATGCTGATTGTCACCGTTGTCATTTTAGAGTTGAAAGATGTATTACACCCAGAAGTTTTGAACGTAGGTAAACATCTCAACGATCCACTCTATTTTTGCTACAAATGGAAGCTTACTAACTACTGTATATATATATTTATTTATTTTTGGCAGGGAATCGTGCGTATACCGAAGCCGGAACAAAATTTATTAGAAACATTGTTAGAAGATTCATGGGGTACACATATGCGACGATCAATTGTTTCAAGTGTCATTTATATTTTACTAATTATATTGTTTCTTATATTGCCAGTTGAAATAGCACAGCATTGCCCGCTGCCATTTATTCGCAATATAGTACCATTTAGACCACCATGTGCCTATTTTTGGGTAAACGGTCAGATTTTATTGGAAGTGACAGCAGTATACTTGGTCGTATATTATGCAATTGAGCCATTTCGTGCAGCGTTGCGGCAAAGCATGGACCATTCTTTACCAAAAGTGTGCAAAATATTGGGTTTAGAAACGTATTTATTACCAATTAAGACGGAGGTATTGGTTGCGCTAGAAAATGGCGAGGATTTGATCAAAGCGCTAAATGTACGTTCTAGTGATGCGTCATCAAAAATATTACTTGGGCCAAGAAAATTATGTCCAAGGCGGACACCATCATATGTTGTCATTCGTCTATCAATTTTAATCGCATTGATTTGGTTCACAGTATTATTCATCAATATAGCAATATTATGTTGTCTTGGAGTGGGAATATATTTGCCTTTCTTTGCATTTCGTTTAGAAGCGGGGAATGGGCATGGCCCGTATGGACTTGTTGGTACAGTTTTAGTAGGATGGCTTGTTAAACATAGACTGAATATCTTCATGAATTTACACAATCGTATTCAAGCTTTGCCATCACGCATATTTTTATATGTCATTCAACCAATATTCCTTACATCTTTACTATCGAATATTTTCAACTCTACAGCAATGACATATGATTACTACGAACGGAGCAATTTATTGCGGGTAATCTATTCTAATTATTACTTTTCCTTTGGATTCGTATTGCTGTTGGTTTTATCTCCAATTATGTATAAGAAAAATAGAAATATTATGCCGAGTTGGTATTTCTTCTATATGGTTTTGCCATTTTGTTTTTGTGTATTGGCAAACTTATTTATAGGCGGCGGGCAAATTCCAGGAGATATAAATACGGTGACGCATACTCAGAATCAGCGCCAGAATAATAGTTTTCATGATGCGTTGATTATTTTAATTAAAGATTATGTTGGTGGTGTTTGGAGCACAATATTTCTAATTTGTATGTATGATATTGTGATGGTGCAGGTATTACCTGTTGTTTCGTCTTTTCACAGAGTTTTACGCGATGAAAAGTATTTGATTGGGAAAAAATTGCAAAATTATGAAAAGGCGCAACTGAATTAAAAATATCCGAGACTTTGTATCACAAAAAATGAAAATTATTAAAATATACGTTCGTAGCAAAAACGTACCAAAGTGCATTTGGTGTTATACAAATATGATAACTATCATATGCATAACTTTACCAAGTTGGTGTATAAAATTATATTTTTGAGCTTATAAGTAAGAAGAGATGCCAAGGTAATATATATATAATTAAAATTCTTACTCATTTATTTAATAAAATTTTACTCCCTGTAAATAATATATATATATAAGTGATATTCATTCTCTCGTTCCTTCCATCACACTTTCTCTCTCAAAGTCTTAGTATTCGTAGCTAGTGTTTTCATCGTCATCACCATCTGATTGTTGGTTTATTCTTCTTTCATTCCTTTTCATTCGTAATGCTATTGAATCTTCTTCGCAAGGTAATATATAATTAATTCTTACTCATTTATTTGATAAAATTTTACTCCCTGTAAATATATATATATATAAGTGATATTCATTCTCTCGTTCCTTCCATCACACTATTCTCTCTCAAAGTCTAGTATTCGTAGCTGGTGTAACAAGGTAATATATACTTTTATACACGTACGATTATACATCATATTCATATTAAGCATATTTGAGATAAATATCCATATAAAAAAATATCAAAAAAAATAAACGAGTAAATTTTTTTATTTTTTTTTACGTATTAATGAAACATTAATTATTATTATTAATATAATATAAAATCACAAACGACCGCAGATTACCAACCTACCAAAGTCAAGTTACACTTACTAAAGAAAACAAGAGCGTTATGAATATTAAGTTTAGGATTGGAAAGAGAGAGAAATTGAGAGAGAGAGAGCGAGAGTAATGGAAGGAACGGGTGAGAGAACACGACAGTAGAGCAAATCTACAATTAATCACATATATATGCCGAAAACATCATAAAATGTTTTATATATAAAATCAATATATTAAGTTAAAATGGTAAGTTATCATCATATGATATTTACACTCCAAAGGTAAGTTTAGTATGCATACTCGTAAATTTACCCTAGATGTGGATCTAGCGAAACAAAACTTTACGTTCATACACATATTTTTTAAAAATACGAAGTAGTATATACACACACATGAATATTAATCACAGATACTCGTATAAAATTTTATTATTTATATATATCTAATATATAATATATATATATATATACGAGTATTTAAATTTACTCGCGTAAATAAATATAAAATTGGATACTCGTATATGATATCAAATATCGATAAATGCAAAATGTTATATTTTTATAACTTTATGATACCAATTTTTGGTATTAGTAATTTAAAAATGTTTTAATAATAAAAAGATGTTATTAGTACTTGGTAAATATATGCTTTTTGAAATATGATATTAAGTTTTTGCAAACTACGCGAACTTTTTACATTTACAGAGAATGTGAGATTCACTCGCCTAACAGTTTTTCAAGGAACGATTTTGG
>Ga0099797_100383_pt1 | contig 29014 bp, 25 predicted proteins | sample Uncmet_Sort48C_1_FD_89871 | JGI IMG/M metagenome (GOLD analysis project Ga0099797, IMG submission 89871) | Marine eukaryotic communities from CALCOFI LINE 67, Pacific Ocean - C012_Sort48C_1 | ecosystem: Environmental > Aquatic > Marine > Oceanic | place: Pacific Ocean: Monterey Bay | collected... | reverse complement strand
GAATGGCAGTGGTTCGGGCAGCGGGAACGATAGCGAGGAGGAGGAAGCACAGCCGGGGCGATGTGTCCTCACAAAGGCGGCCAAGAAGGGCGACACCCAAATCACGACCAACCACCACGTGGGCTTTGCCGTGGGCGATTCCGTCAAGATCGGTTCCGGCGCCACGCAGGAAACGAACACCATCCAAAAGTTCGGCGCCAGTCGCCTCGAAGCGACAGTTCTACGGCAGCCGGGTGCCATCGGGCTCGGTGGGCCCCTGGCCAACGCACAGCCCGTCGGAGCGCCAGTAGTGCAGGCAGGCGGAGGCAGCGGCAGCGGATCGGGGAGCCCTCCGGTCCCACTAATGCCAATGCCGGTGCTACCCCAGCTACCGCCGGAGCCAGAAATGATGCTGGACCCGCCCGGAACGGTCGCGCTGGAAGTCGCTATGCGCGGACGGGCGCAGCCAGATGATCCCGCACAAGAGCACGCGGTTTGCTTGGCCGTCATCCTCGCGGCTGGCCTTCCACGCGACGTGGGCTGCAACGCCAGCATTCATTGGGTCGGAGCGTCCTCCCGGCTGGAGCCGAAGCCGCGCCCACCTTCCAAAGCCACGTACGGACCAGACGCGCGCGTTCCCCCGGACCAGGCGGAAGAAAACGAGCGTGACAAGCCAGACTCCGCGCAGGCTAGCAGCAAAGACGCACTTCCGGAAGGGACCCTACGCCAAGCGGGCCGCCTCCAGGACTTTCGCGCGCCGGGACAATTGGCACCGGGCGGACACCAACAACCGGTCCCGCTGGACGTGCGCTGGGCTTTTCATGTAAAGATTTTGAATTTGCCCCCGCAGCGCGCTGATCAGCTTTTAGCCGCGGCGCCCTCGCTGTGCCGGCCGCTACAACGCATGTTTCACGACGCCGGCCCCTACACACACGGCCTCCGAATGGACCAGTGCCTGAACATAGAGGCGCACTTCGTCGAAAGCGGGCGGTGGCGCCCGCGGATTCCCGGCCGCCATGTGGCCCGGGAAAGGCAGCGTCAAAAGCCGTCTCCTCACCTCACGGGCTGGAGCTAGCATGACTTCGTTTTTCTGAAACAAGCAGCATGTAAAGCGTAAAATTACGAGTATACTATAGAATGTTTTGTTGAAACAGTGGCTATGATCTTTGCGACTTTAATTGTGATTCGGTTTTTATAATTCAAGTTCAGCACGCATTTCGTATCAAATATGAACACCAATTTCACACGGTGCCCTTCATCGTTCGTGGTACTACCAATACAGCCTTCCTGAATGTGATTCATCATTTTTTTGAAAGAACAAGCATGGCATCGCATTAGTGAATCATTGAGTTTAAAAAAAAACCATATTTGTACGCCCGCTTGGGTGTGGTGTCATTTTCGCGGACACCGCCTCTCCCGTCAGGGTGGTTCCCCGAAAAAATTTATGATGTTCTCCGAAATGAAGCCAATTGTTGGCAATTGATGATCACAGTGATAATATTTCTTCGCTAGCATCTTGATATTTTCTTGCAGTGAATGGTTCTCCACATGAAGTGAATGCGACATCAATATTCCGAGCACTGCGTCGTGCAATATCCAGTTCAGCATCTAAGTACATCGATCACGCATCGCAAACATCCCTCTCCTTCTATTTGTATTAAAGCTACGTGGCCGGTATTGTACTCAATCATTTCGCTAACCAATTAAAATTACAGTAGCCAAATATCGGCCTTCGGGAGGGCTGATTTTAGGGATAATCTGGGGGATAATCTGGGGTGCCCGAACTTCTAATCCTTTGTAAAACCTATTTGTATATTAATGAAGAACGATTTGTTGTTGGACGGATTGAGTGTATACTTATTTTCGGCCGTACAATTCAATTGTGACCATTCATTCGCTGTACATGCATGAAAGATCATCGCTTTCTGATCTGCAAGAAAAAAACGCTTGATATAGAGACTAATTTGGTGTACGGACAACTATTTTTTTTAAGAAAATTGGACCCTATAGAGAGTCAGCCTGTTCTGAACAACGAGTTTCAGAACGGCTGACAGAATGGCGCTTCTCCGCAACTGCTAATTGAAAAAAATTGCGCCAGGCGGGCCAAGTATTTCAATTAGTAGTAGTTAAAAGGAGGGGCCCCTGTTGTAAAGGATCCTACCATAGTTGTGGCGGGGAGCCTGCAGAATCGTCTCTCTCTCTCTCTGACAGAGATGACGGCGACCGGCGGTCTGGGGGTCTTTGGGCCTGATGGGTACATTATATCTTTTTCGTTCAGGCTCCTATGTATTAGATGTTCTTTATGACACTATTTTTTTCGCACAATTGGCACTAGTGCCTGATTTGATATACTTAATAACAACCTATGACCGTGTTACCACATAATCACATCCATAAAGTAAAGAAATATCAGGCTCGTCACGACCACGACAGCTCCCAAGCCGGCGTCTAAGGCCCCGGCTTCCAGCTCCAAAAAATCGTCTGAGAAGGGCGGATTGGGCTGTTTCGGTCCGAATGGCGAGGCGCCCACAGACGCCGCGCCGATCTCCAAGGAGAGCCCGTGGGATCTGTTCAAGGCACTTCTTCTTTCTATACAGTCTATGTTAATTAGGCACGAAAGCATTTGATAGATATTATAACACCTGAGTTTTGGAAAATCTCAAGAAACAAAGTATTATTGATGTAAATATATATCTGACGCAAACAATTCAGGACGGCGACCCTGTGCAGTTGCAGGCCGCCTACGAAGAGATGACACGGCAGCCGGGTGGAAGCCGCATTCCCAAGACCATCTCCAAGTCTCTCGGGTATTTTTTGTTCAGCCACTGTACGTGTACCCATTCATTCTACCAGACCTGTTCTTGCACGATTAGACTAGTTTGCAGGCAGGTAAGTCTGAAGTGTGCAAACCGTTATAATATGAATATCAGGTATTTGTTGCGCCACGCCGCTAGTAACCTGGGCGTGGAGATTCGTTCGGACGGCTACGCGCCGCTGAGCAAAATCTTGCAAGCACCGGATTTTCGCGGAAAGTACACGGTTGAGCAAGTGATGGCGACCGTTTGGTTCGACACCAAGCAAAGGTTCTTCTGTCTCAGGAAGACAAAATTGAAGTATAGGGATGATGTCATAATTGATGACCTTTTAATAGTATTGCCCCAGTCCCAACAAACCTATTAATAGGGTGATAATGAGTTTCCAAGATTGATAAATTGTCAAACACCAAAGGTATACAATGATCCGCGAGCAAGAGGGCGGTGACTACTTGATGCGTGCGAACCAGGGTCACACTATGAAGCAAGTGAAAGAAGACGAGCTGCTCGAGATCGTCCCGGACGATACGCAGGTTATATTAATGAGCTGCTTATCTTTTTCAGCAACACATAATATGGAGTGTACGCATGAGCAGGCCCGCAGCCCTTCTTGTAAAAGTGATCTTCCGATCTGGTGTCGATTATTATGTAGGAGGTGTCATATTCGTAATAAATATGGAAAAAAGTAAAAACAAAACAAGATCGACGCCGTACACGGTACGTACCTCGTGCACTGGCCGTTCATCAAGGAGCAAGGCTTGTCTAGAGCGGCGCGCAACCACATACATTTGGCCATGGGCTTGCCGGGGTCTTCTTCTGCCGGCGCTAAAATCAAGGGCATGCGATCGTCGGCGGAGGTCTACATCAGCATCGACGTCAACAAGGTACTACGATTATTTTCTAGTAGTACCAAGACGTATCGATAGAGATGTCCTTTTTTTTAAAGGCAGGTAAAGTTCGTTAATGAAAGAATATCAGATTAAATTTCTAAGGCATTGTCTCTACACTGGAATTGAAAAAAACAGGCTCAGCGCGACGGCGTTATCTTTTACCAGTCGCGGAACGAAGTTATTCTTACTGACGGCCTGCAGGGCTGGCTTGCGCCTAAGTACTTCAAAGTAGTGCAGACGTACAACTTCGAAGCCAGACGATTCGAAAATTTGGACTTTGATCGCACCCTCGATCACCCGCCGTGGGACGCGGAACTCGCGCCCTGCGGCCCGGAAGTGGACGTGTACACGATCAAGAATATGGAATCGATGGCTTTGAAGGCCAAGCGAAAGGTGATTGTTTCTTGGTGTTTCTGTGTATTACGTTCTATTACTCGTTGAAGAGCAGAATATTTTGCTCAATGGTCAAAGCTTTGAAACCCGATATTATATTTGTTTCTCGCCCGAACAAAACAGGTAACCGAAGCTGAGAAGCACAAAGCGCGAAAAGAGGAGGGCGAAGAGCTCACGAAGGAGGAGCAAGACCAGGTCTGCATTGACTAATATTAGATTGACGCAAATTAGTGTTTGGCATCAAAATAGTAATATCGTCTCTTGTCGTGCCTTCGTTCAATGCACAGTGCGTAAAGAGAGAAATTTATAAATACACTGCAGGTGGACCAGCTCGATTTCTTGATCAAGCAGCAATGTAGTCTGGAGCAGCGGAAGAGACAGCAGGGCGGTGCGCGGGATAAGGTATTCTATACACGACTGTAATCTATGCATACTATTTTGCATCGAGTAATAAAAAGATATTGACACTGTGAGGAAATATTACAACTGTATTGTCAGAAGTACACAAGTGTGGCCATAGTATCCAAAGTTAGAGTTGATTTCTCCCGAAATTAAGTTCGAAAAAAAACTCTCTAGCACCTGCAGGGCTCGCTGAACGTGGAGGCGAAGGACCGCAACAAGACGCCCCCGTGGGAGAAGGCGGGACCGGGCGGGCCAAAACGGTCCGCGGGCGGCAACGACAGCGACAAAGAGGCGGCTGCGGGTCCGGGCCAGTTCAACTTCAACTTCAAGCCTAAGCGGGGTCCCGCCGATTGCCCGGAGCACAGCGGCTCGGAGGACCGCTTCGCACCGCGGCTGAACCTCAAGCCGGGCGGCGCGACGAGCTCGACCGCCGGGGTCATGTCGTGGCGCGAGCGGGAGAAAATGAGAATCGAGCGGCGGATGGAAAATCCGGGAAAAGCGGGTACTATCGAGGCCTCCGAGACCGACTCGCTGAACGAATCCCCGGTGCGGCGCCTGCACATGGGGCCGTTCGGGCCGGCGGACTCGTCGGATAGCGACATCGACTTTTCCCCGACGCCCTGCTCGTCTGACTACGAGTCGCGTGCGGGCGAGCTGCAAAGCGAGGGCCTGGGCGCACGCACCGCCTCCGAGACGGAACCTAATTTAGCAGCCGAAAAGGAAGAGTCCAGGGAAAGACCCAACTTTCGGAAGAATTCGACAGACCGGGGGGGAATTCCCAAGGGGACAACCTTCGGACCTCCTTCCTCGGATATTAAGCCTTCGAGCAACAAAGTTCTCGGTGCTGCAAGTGCTGCAAATAAACCGCGGCCGGTGGACATCGTGCCGGTGGGATCCGGTTCAAGTGACGGACGCCCGCTTGGCGAGCAAATTACGACGCAAGAGGTGCCAAGCTCCAAGAGCTCGGGCGCGTCGCAGAAGGCGGAGGAGAAAAGGAAGAGATTCAGCATGGAGGGAACGACAACAGGCACCACAGAAGAGGAGCAGCCTGCTTCCACAGCTGAGCAGGTCCGGAAATCGTCTATAAATGGGCCCACCCTTCCAGCTGATGGCAAAACGGCCCCCAGCAGTTCGCCGCGGTCCTCTCTAGTGCTTGGCGCCGTCCAAGCCACGCTAAACGTGGACAGACCGACAACCACCGGTGTAGCAAAGGAGGCGAAAAATGACCCCACTTCTCAGGAAGACAAGCAAGCACTATTAAATCAGCAATTACAAGAACACCGGCAACGGCAGGAATTACAAAGAAAATTACGGGAAGAGGACCGGCAGGCAGCTGCGCAGGCAGCGGCGAATTTGCAGCAGCAACAATTATTATTGCTTTCTCAACAGCAGCAAATGGAATCCGCCGGAGCGGTTGCGCAGCCAATCACCGCGACACCAGCCGACTCCTCGAGCAGTCCCCTCATTCCCGGCGCCGTTCCGCCAAATGGTCCCGCCGCCACCGCCAGTGTTAATACTAATACACCCCCTAGCCAGGGAGCTGCGAACACCGTAGTAGTGCAGGATCAACAGATGCAGCAGCAGCAGCTGCAGTTGGCGCCGCAAGTTCAGGCGATGATGATAACACATCCGGACGGATCTCAGCAAGTCGTTATGGTTCCTGTCGGCCCGCAGGTGTCGACCAATGGTGCGGTCGTCGAGCAGCAATTAGTTCCGGGAGCCCAGCAGCAGCAATTAGTCGCAGCGGGAGGTGTGAACACAATTGGCGGTGTACAACAACTTGACCCGCAGCAGCAACTACTCGCGGCGCAGCAACAATTATTGTTGGCTCAGCAGCGTCAGCAGCAGCTGGGGGTCCAGCAGCAACAACAGCTTTTATCCGTCGAAGAATTAACGCGGCAAGCGCAGATGAAGGAGCAGGAGACTCAGAATCTGCGGGAGGTCGAGCAGCACGCCCTGCAAATGTTCGCCAAGGGCATGGCGTTTGAAATTCAGGACGATGCGGGCAACGCCATCGGGAAGTGGGACGGCAAGTCCGACACGTGGCTTCTGCGGGGCGAAGTCGTACAGGTGGCCGCGCAGTGGCGGCAGCCGGGCGCCGCTATGGCTGCGACGAATTCTGTCAACAATGGCGCTACTACTACTAACAATGATCCCGCGCAGCAAAACTTGGTGGCGCAGCAAAATGTGAACAACGCGACTGTGGGCCCGCCCCACAATATCGTAGCGGCGAACTTGAGTGAAGCGGACAAACAACAGCTTCTCGAAACGTTGCTCAGAGCGCTGCCGGACGAGGGGCAAAAACAACTCCTGATTGACAGGCTGAACGCCATTCACACGGAGTCAGGGAGGCTGGAATACTTGATCCAGCTTTTTCAGGTCATGCAGCGGCAGCAGCAGCAGCAGCAGCAGCAGTTGCTTCTGCAGCAGCAGCAACTGCAGCAGCAACAATTGCTACAACAGCAGCAGATTGCGCAGCAGCAAGGCACACCCGTACCGCAGTCTCTGGTCGTTGGCCAGGTCACCGGCATGGTGAACCCGGCGGCTCAAGCACCAATTGGCACCCCGATGACAATGGCAGTGCCAATGCAGAATTTTCAGACACACGCGGCTGCGGTCCCCCCCCACCAAGGGGGTGGCCCCGCCCGGCGCATGGTGAACCCAGCTAGCATGTCGTCTCCGTCGGTGAGCAGTGTTTCGTCGTCGAATTTCAATTCGTTCCGACCGCCGAGCAACAAAGGGGGTGGTTCTTTTCTGGGGAAAGGACCCAATTCGTCCAGTAAAGGCTCCCTGTATAATCATAGTAAAGGCGGCGGAAAAGGCACGCCGTCGCGGCCCCGCAGCGACTCCGCCGGCTCGCACTCCAGCCTTCTCCTCAGTCGTCACAGTCGCCAGCCTTCTTCGAGTGCGAGCGTTAGCGGTGCGTCGATGTCTCATCATCATGGTCGTGCATCGCGGTATCCAATGAGCTCTAGTGCGTCCTCCAGTGCGACCACCTCCAACGCCGACGACGCACTTGGGCAACTTTCCCGCAAGGGGTCGGGAATTCTTTCTGGAGGAAAGCCGCCCCGGCAGCCGCAACAAGAATATTCAAACAAAGGCAAGGGAGCGGCAAAGGACGGATCGAATCCTCAGTTCAGACCCCACGGAGGAAAGCAAAATCATTCGAACTCCACCAACTACTCGTACAATAATGCCTCCCCGCAAACTGTCGGAGGACCCAACAGTTTTCATCTGCGCCAGGGCAGTGGCTTTTCGTCGAATTCATCTGCCTATAACGGTACGCAACAAACTAGTAATGCGAGCGGTTACCAGGGGCCTGGGTCCCACTACAACCAGGATTATCACGCCAACAACCACCACCATACTCAGGGAGGTTATAACAACAACAACGCGAATCACGGAAAGGGATCCGCCGCGAAGGGAGCCGCTGGCGCAGCCAGCACGCAGCAGTCGCGCCCTACGCCGGCACAAGACGACAAGCGATTCGAGAACCTAGGCCGCATGCGACGGGCCGCGGAATAGGCGTGCATTTTAATTAGGTGTTTTATACTATTGATAATTCCATTTTCCCCACTTAAGCATTATTGCAACTAACGAATATTTCGAGGCCCCCCCGGTTAAGATATTTGTCTCAAGGGTCGTGAGTGTACATTATATGCGTTTATTTCTATATTAAAGTTTATTGTGATCACACGAAAAAATACGACGACTCAAAAATTACTCCGTAAATACTATATAGATTCTTAACTAGTTCGCTCTATTATTGAGTTAAACTTTAACTGATTATTATGCGATGTAGTCAACTGATATAGTTAACTACCATCTCAGACGTTGTTGTTGACCGTAATTATACTATATATAGCTTTGTATCTAACTTGCAAAGTTTATTGCTACTAATGAATCTCGCGCCTGTATTTTTTTTTTGAACTACTACAGTTGTTATTTGCACAGTTGGTGTATTTTACCGGAACGCACCTTGGGACCCTATAAGAACGTGTATTGCTGACAAAATCTCTGTACATATAGGGCGTTGATTGAGTCGTACACAATGGCTATAGTGTGTGATTCACGAGAGTACTGTATGCTATTCTGTTTGGGAGCAGGGACCAAAAAGAGGAAGAGGAGGCTTGAGTATCCAAAAAAGTTGTGCATAATATTTTTTTGCCGAGATTCTCCTATACACATTTCAGAACCGGTCTGGGCCCATCGTGACCATCGTGACGTGACGTATACTATGAGCATCATCCATTTAATGTTAATTCGCAAGCCAAACGGGGTTTCACTCCGTTTATTGAACCATTTCTTGAACAGTGTGCTGTATTCCGTTGCGTGTTCGAAGATGAACGTGCGCGTTTGCGACGAGCAGCGATCCCCAGGGAACCAAGTCTGTCTTGAGAGTAAGTGGTGATTGCTCGGGAAATTTCTGTACCAGATAAGTTTGTATCGGAAGATGCACAGCTATCAGTCCTTTGTAAACATGACGATATTACTGAATTGCTGTGCTATAGGGATTCAAATCACGTAGTACCTTTATGTAAAACTCAAGATGAAGGAGTCCATGCGTCTTTTGTCCATATTTACGGGTGCGGGCATCGACTGTGGATGATCTTGTGCGGAGTGTTTTTCTTCGCGAAGAATTCTAAGACACCCAACCTGACGCCGCATAGAGGGACCGACGGAACAGCGACGACGCGTTGACGGGGGTTGTTTTGCGGGAAATCTTTTATTGTTTTCGCCGCGGCCGCTCGCCGTTACCTGGAAAAGTGCGGCTCCATCCAGATCCAATTGAATCCCGTCCCGAATCCAGTAGTAATCACTCGCGCGCGGCAGTTCAGATACTAAATCCCATCCTTCTGCACCCAACTGACTCCTGAAGCGGCCAGCAAAAAGCAGCCAGCAAAATGCCGGAAGCCACGAGCGGGGAGGTGATGATTGAGAGCGCCTACCGCAAATTGGTGTCTACGATCGAAGACGAACGCACCATGCTGTCGCGGAGGCGCAAAGTGCTAGAGGAACAATCGCTCGTGCAGGTTCTTAGATCACGAAAAACCCATCCGGCCTTGTACATGACATACAGCTGTCGCTCCTGGATAGTTAGGACTTGGGAGTGATAGGACCAGCAAACGCATCAAATCGTCGTACAGTAAATAGAAGCAACGTGCGCGATGACTTCAAAAATACCACAAAAAAGGAAAACCAGCTGCGCGAGAAAAAGGCCGAGGTTGAGAGGTGGGAGAAAGACGAACGAATCAAAATCCAGGCCGAGTGGGACGAACTAAACGCGGCCAAGAGCAAAATCAACGTGTTGGTGGGGAAAAACGACGACAAGGACTTAAAAATCATATGTTCCGGCAAGGACTTTCAAGTGCGGCATAGTACAATATTCATTTGCTCTTTTTCTACTATTATCTATGAATACCTATCATGACCTGCAGCGTCATCATAATTGTTGGTATATACTTCAGATTGTTCCTTCATTGTCACAATGTGTGCAATTATTCGCAGGAAAAATACGAAGGCGCTCTCGACGCGGTCCAAGGCTCGTTGCTGCATCAGATGTTCTCCCCAAATTTTATAGAGAAAGTGCCCAAAGACAAAGAGGTTTTTTTGGTTTTTAGCTTCGTGTTCCGGAGGTCTCACTTTTTCCGTAAGATATTTTTGACAGAGGCAGCTGCTGTATCCATGACATACGAAAAAGTTCAAAAGGGGCGGTTCATCCTGGACTTCAATCCGACGTGCTTCGGCATTCTGATAGACTGGGTCAAGAACAAGAAGATTTCGCATTCAGGTGCACTTAGAGTTTCTCCCTGTAGTCATTCACTCAGCAATATACGCTGTTGATGTGAGCTATAAACTGTAGCTTTTTGTTTGCGAAATGATCCTCGGTTTTACCTGTTTCATCGAAAATGGGGCCAATCCTACGACTATCCAGCAAAAAAAAATCAGGGGTCGTCCCGTTCCCGGTTGTACCGAATGAGCAGATGGGCAACATGGACATCTTGCTCGAAAACCTGAACATTACCACTTTCATGCCGGACAACGAGCTGACGACAGTATCACGATTCAGTGTGTTGTACGCAACCTGTCTTAGAGATGGTAGACGAGTAGAATCTCCTCCCTCAGAGGAACGCACCTTGTCGATTGATCGTAGGGTTCGCACTACTAATACAGGATTTCCTCCGAACATCAAAATCCCTCAACAACGCTCCAAGGTCCACAGTACTTCTTTGAACGTCAGCGCGTTCAGCTGCAGCGCCACACACGACGGCTGGCAAGTGATCACATCGAAGCTGCCGTTCTCTACGGCGCGCGTCAGCTATTTCGAGGCAAAAGTGCAGTCGAACGAGGACCCGAAAGGGGGCTTGGCCATCGGCATTCTCGGCCACATGCCGAAAGGCATAGAAGTCTACCAGTTGAAGCACAAAGACGGTTCGTAAAATACACCATTAGTAAAGCAGCATACGACCCACAGTACCACATCGTAAATAAATAATGTATATTTTTTTTTGATGTTAATGAAAAATAACAACGTTACGATTTAGTGAGTTGTACGCAAGTATTGGAAGATGCACTGTGACTCTTCATCAGCGTCCCTCAGGAACGGGGAATTAGTCGTAGTAGCACCCGAATCGAACACTGGCGCGTCTGCAAAAGAAAAATTCGTGTTATCCTGAAAAGCAAACCAAAGGCATTCTCTACAATTCCAACAACGGGGTAGTGCTAACTGACTGCTGCGGCATGGCTGACTTTGTCCAAAAGGTTCCAATCATGATACTCTTTTCTAACAGGTATTTTCTAACGATTCGATAAAATTCTAACAGGTATGATGTCCGAGGGAGAGAGTATAGAATATTAAACAAATGAGAAAACAGGTAATGTTCAAGGAGGGCTCTAAGATCGGCGTGGAGTACGATCCCCGCGACCGCACCGTTAAGTGGTTCTTCAACGGCAGTGAAATCGGTACCGTGGCGCTAAACGTCGACTTCGTCGAAAAAATGGACCGCGTGTGGCCCTGCATGGCCCTCTATTGCGCCGGCCAGAAGCTCGAAGTGGACTTCAAATGCAAGCGCGTAAAGAAGCCGCCGCTGACGAATTAGATATTCTGACGGCTTCCTGATAAGATTTGTAAAGAATTTCGCGCCCTCTATCTTTCGAACCTGGAGCTGCGAACTGCCCATTTTTTGGAGCATTTATTGGTGGTCGGATCCCGCTTATTTCAACAGCTACATATTGATTTAGACGTTTTCGCTTGGCAATTTTTACAGTAAATACATCATTTTCGTTCTTGTTATGACGGTCATTAATAGCTTGTTTCCTGCAAAATCAGTCTTGAATATAATCGGTCAATCAATGCTTTTTTAAATCCATTCGTGGTAAGTATGTCAAACAGTCTATTCCCGAAAATGAATGCCGTACACCCACGAGCGTGTTCTTATGTTCTGGGCCGGACCAATGGAAAATTGCCCGTCCGAGTAGCGTTGTGGGGACGCGCGGCGAAATGCGTAGAGACTTCATACCAACGCGCCAGATGTCTACTGTATTCAGCTTCCTACGTTTTGAAGTGTTTTTATTTGGCAGTATTGTACAGATACCGACGATCCCGTTGCAGTGCGAGGATGGTCGATATCGTGATGTCGTGACGGGGGGCGAATCTGTTCGCGGAGCTCATTTTTTCGCTTTATTTTTGCAGTCGCTATTTTTTGCGCCCACGGTGTCTGGTAAACTTCATTCCCCAGCTCTCTTCCGGTTGAAGAATTTTTCAGCTTCGCAACCTTCCCCAAGGCGAAGCTATGACGACGAACGTCCCCAACGGCGAGGTGCAGCGATTCGGGCTGAAGTTCCGACCGATACAGCTGATCATAGAATGGCGGGACCCCGCACGCGACAAGAGGTTCAAACATTAGTGTTAAATATTTTGCTGATGCTGCAGTATGTTTTTATAGATTAATTTTGCTTGATCAAATGTTGTCCCAACATTACAATATTCAGGTATCACCGCATCGTGCGGTTGCCGGAGCTGACCGCGAGCGATAAGCCGCTAGAGGTGGGCTTCGACATTTTGGAGAAGAACAAGGCGCTGTTAAGAAGAGACCACTTAGACCAGGTTGTGTTTTTTTAAAGAAGGGACCACCTAGACCAGGTCGTCTTACTTTTGTTTCGTTTCGTATTCTATTTGCTAGTAATAGGGAGTCTTTGTTTACGAAACGAGTTCCATGAGTTTCTAATAGGAACAACAACATCGAGCCTAGGTGGTGCCCGCACTGAAAGAGCTCAAAAAAACAGGTCGTGGGCCTTGTGCGGCGGCTGCAGAAGCATTTATCCCGCTCCAGAACCAGCGACGAGGCACCTGGCGGTACTGGATTTTGTTATAATAAATATTGAATCAATGTTTCTGTATTTTACTGCCACTGAAGATAGCGAAACTGAAACATAGTGTCGTTGTGGGACGCACTTCATTTTTTTTCTTGTAGCCGTCCTTCCTACAAGAGCGTTTGCACATAGTACGCAAATAAGAACTCCAAATTAAAACTTCCGCAGAGCGAGACACAGCTACGGTGGGCATACCCGGGTTCGACTACGCAAACTTCGATTTGAATAAGCTCAGTACGCAAGAGGTGCAAAAGCACAAGGTATATTGACCTCTACAATGACACGTAAAGAAAATGACTTTGTTGCGAACCAGTGACTCGAACTGATACTGGAAATAATAATATGTCTCGAAGAGGCGCCGGTGAATATTTCATGCAACCAAGAACTTGCCCGGAACCATGATAGTCTGCAAACGAAAAATAGGATGCGATGGACAAGAAGTTCTTGCAAAACCAGAGAGACCCCAACGCCGACGACTTCGTGTACGATGTCAGGGTAGATTTCGATGATCTGCCAAAAAAAGACTCAGGGTGGGACAGTGATTGATTCGATTATTGTGGGCAATTGTTGAATTATCATAATTTGGACCAGTAGGTACTCGTTGATTTTTTTTACTGTGGTTTCATGGCACGCAGTGTTCGTCTCTTATATTGTGAAGTCGCTCACGGATGGCAAACTTTGAAAGTCTCCAAAATGCATTTTGAAAGGGGAACTCTGCATTGCACGATATTACATCGGCAATCTGAATACTTTGTGTAGCGTCTTGGTGGTTTGCATGAATGAAGCAACAACCAACGTGGTACCTTTTGCAATACGAATAGTGTATCAGATAAATTTGGTTTAGAATAACAATCACGAGATGTTTGCGCGCGCGCCAAGAGAGCTAAGCTACGTCGAGCTACACGGCGACCTCGGATGCGGCCTGAAGAACTATGGATTGTCCAGAGACGAGCTGGAGACGGGGTTAATTCATTCTGAATATTGTTGTGTGTGGTACCGAAGAGAATGTTGTCTGGATAAAAGAATTATACATTTTATCAAAAAAGAAGTTCTTGGAAGTACCCCAAGCGGTTCGTTCGGTCGCTGTCTGCCGCCCCTCGGGGCAAGCAGCGGTCGCGTTCGCAGGGCTGCACGTTGCCACGAGGTCTCACGTTCTCTCCATCCAGCCGGCGGAACCTCTCTAACGTGTCGCGGACCGCCGGGGCGCCGAGCAGCGCCCGAAGCACGGGGGCGTTGCGACCGGAAGCTCTGTTAGCAGGTGAGAAGAAGAAGGCGCCGCGGGTTGCAGAAAGCCCGGTGGCAGCGGCAGGTCTTTTTTCATTCGTACTCAGTATCATGTTTCCGTGAAGCAGAAGTAGAAAACGTCAACCACGAATGTGCGGTTCAAGACATATTCGGTCGAAAGCGGAAACCTGAAAGATTGCGTATTTAAAGATTCGCGTGATTTCCGATCTCCACGATCCATTGGAATGATTATGACAATTGAAAAGCTACACCTAGCAGCCCCAAACCCCCGCTCGCCCCAGGGGACAGCCTGGTGGTAAAGAGTCCGGTCAACAGAACTCTGTTAATCGCCGCGTCGCGCGCGGAGCTTCGGCCTGTACGTAATGGGTCGCCGAAGAACGTTTTTTTATTCTTTCTAGTATTGCGCATATTGAATTGTCGGCGTTGGCACGTTTAAGAGTTGAAAAGACAACCGCCACTGCGCAAACTATATTTGAATACAAAATCCGCAGGGCTCCGCCCTGCGTCCGTCAGCGAGGCCCAGTTCCCCTGGACAATCCTCGGCGCGCCGGACACCCGCGCCAGGTCCGCGAGTGGGTTTTTTTCTAGTTCTTTTGGAATATGGTGGCATACGCGTGAAGCGCATGAATTCTTTCTTAACATAGGACAATATTGTTCACCCATTCACAATGATGGAGCACAAAAAAAAAAAGGTACAAATTCGCCAAATGGTAGTCCCGGCAGAGCTCTTCCCGGCGGCCAGAGCCCGGGAGCCGCACCGCAGCTCAAAAAGTACGAGAGGTACGAGAAACGAAACAAAGCGCAGAGCACTGGTATTCATAGAGCCGCCTTCCACGCGGGGGCGTCGCCGAAGAGCGTGGTGAGCAACGTCGCCGAAACCGCACGTACGGACGACGTCAAAGAGATTCCGACGCGATTCAACGCAAGGGCCCACTTTGCGCAGCTGCACAGCCGCCGTCAGGAATTGATGAACCAGCTGTTGGCCACCTTCACGCAAGAAGGTTTCAATCTTTGTATTTAGGTCCTTAATACGGTTGGTGATATAATTGCGTATACATTCTTGTTTAGGTGTAGTTCTAATATGTGTTGTAAGTTAACCAATGATATTTAGGCTCCGACCACGACCGCGTGAAGCTGACTAACGAGATGCTCGCGAGCTTCCCCGATGTTGTGAACGCCGCACGGAAGGAAAAGGAGCAGTTGAACTCCTCCCGATCTGTCGGACCGCACGATGCGTCCACTGTGGGTTCCAAGGGACCTGCTGCCGGCCCGGATGGGTTCAGCGAGAAGGCCGCCAGCCATCCGGGGGACAGCCTGGCCAATAACGCCAGTGAGAAGGGCGAGAATAGCCTTGACGTGGAAAGCTTCCTGGCGTCCAGGCGGTCCTCGGAGGCGCTGCCGCTCTTCACCGAGAAAACCAAGACCGCGCCGTCCGCGCTCGGCGGGGATTCTCATTCTATCGGCGATTTGACCGGGGCACAGGTATTGATATGTTTCTCTGTCTTCTTCTGTTTCAATATAGCTATGGATAGGCTGGAATTGTAAACAAAATGAATTTCCGTGTATTATATCGGTTCCACAAACTACACTCACATACCATTACCCGCTATTAGCACGCAGGTCCCCGGCGCCAACGCGTCTTCCCTCGCACAGTCGCCCGTGGTGCAAGCGGAGTCTGAACGCATGGCAACTACTAATAGCAACAGCTGTAAGCCGGCCGCGTCGAATGCGTTCGCCCCCTCCCCGACCAATAGCTTCAGAAGCGCAGCCGCCGCTGTTTTGAGTACCGCGGCCGTTTTAAAAAAGCCGTTGAGTCCAGTGGTTGTGGCCGAGCCGCTGTTGGTTGCATCTCCCCGACCCTCTCCGCGTACAGTACCCATGCAGGCGGTGCACATTCGGTCTCCCCGCCTATCGCCACAATCGCCACTCCGTTCGCCAGTGCGTTCGCCTCTCCGAACCGGAGCCGTGGCCTGCAAGGTCCGTCTTTTAGAGCATATTTCAATATTGAGACATTGGATGATCATCTACTGTAAGAGCAGCAAATGTGTCAATACAATAAAATGGAGGACGTATTGATCTCTTTTCAGTATTCAACAACCATTCAATCGTCAGTAATGAGTAAGAAGGCAAAGGTCGCTGTCGGTGTGAACGCATTCGCGGGCCGGCCAGCCTCGCCGAAGTCGCCAAAGGCCTCGCCGATGACTCCCGTTTTGCAGAGTCGGCCGCCCGCCCTCCTCTACTCGCCGCCCAAACGGCCCCTGAATCAAGACGGCAAGCCACCGAGGCCGGGTGCCGCGTCTCCCGCCAGTCCGGGCGTGCGCCTTGCGGGTACACCGTTAAAAGGCACCGCTAAAAGGACCGTTACGGAGCCTGGATTCTCGCTCGGCGATTCCTCGATGCGACGCCTACACTCGGGCCAGAGCGTCTCCGAGAGCTTGCGGCTTAACAAGGGCGCGGCGGTCCCCAAAACGTTTTCCCCGGCCTCTTCGGGGCTGCGCGGACAAATTACGCAAACAATTGCGCGCACGCTGTTGGAATAAGGATTTAACATGCTTGAAGAAAAAGTTTTTATGATAATATCATTTGTTTCATGCAAACCGTCGTGCCCCGCTGTCGACTCTGTAAATAGCGAAGCAGCAGTACTGATGTTTAGTATCTAATCTCGTAGTGTATAGTTTTCAGAAAAAGTCGGGTGTATTTAATCTCTCCAGCGCGTCAGTCATCGCGTACATCTTATGTCGTAAAATCCATATAAAGCCATGTATTTTCAGTATTAGCGTTGTTCACCGTAAATAGTAATTCAGTCAATTTTCTATGTTGTATTCACAGTTGAGTCTCGAAATTTTTGTATACCGGGACATCTTCCTTCGTTCTCAGTAGCGAGACAAGTCATTGTTTTGATATTCAAGCGTAGTGAGAATGGCATTTAATCTTGTATTTTTTTTTGGATAATAGTTGTAGTAGAATTTACCCCCTTCTTAGGATCCATCCAAGAACCCCATCATAAATTCAGCACCCGAAATATTTGCAAAAAAAAAAAGCAAAACAAGTTTTATGATAATAGGCACGTAGTATGCCGAATGTATATTTTTGTCCTTCATCTCTTTCCATCTCTTTCATTTTTATGCCGTCAGCCAGGGATATTCTCTTTATTATTATCAATGGAATTTATTGTGTTGAGTAAGGTATGGGTATTATTTCATCGGGAACCGAATCATGAATGACAAACAGGACGCGTATCAGCGGTCAAGCGCATCTAGCACAGATGCATTATCGTTTTGACCGTGTGGACTTCATTCATCTGTTTCGTCGTGTGGTGTGTGTTCATCTCATTTCCATAAAAACATTATCTTTCGACAAACTACTCCCCAATGTCATCAGTTTCGCCGTTCTCCATTCTCTGCCGTGAGCCACTCTCTGCATTTTACGTTCGCCTTGAATTTTTATTCATTCATATTGCGATCTGAATTGGTTTTTCCAAACGATGTTTTTTTTCAAAAATCTTCCAGCAGGGCGGGATGATTTTGCTGAAATTTCTTATGTAGTTGGGAACTAGTATCCGGGTTTCCTCTATGATGGCGACCTCAGATAGTAACTTGTTTGCAGGCTTGGGCATTGTATAGCAGTTGCTAAATCTTTTTGCAACGACGTATAATCGCGAAATGGCCCCCAAAAAACGCAAGCTGTCGCACGCCGCGGAAGCAGCGGCGAAGAAGGCCCCGCCCGCCGCGCCGAAAGCCAAGAGCTCGCCGAAGAAGAAGAGTCCGGCGCGCAGTTCGAGCGTGGTGGCGAACGCCAAAGCGTCGCCGAAGGCGAAAGCGACGAGCAGTTCCGATAAAAAGAAGGCGCGAGCGGCCAGTCCGAAAGCGTCCCCCAAAGCCAGCCCCAAGCAACCCTCGAAGGCCAGCCTCAAGCAACCCCCGAAGGCCAGCCCCAAGCAACCCCCGAAGGCCAGCCCCAAGCAGTCCCCGAAGGCGTCCCCGAAAAGGAGTTCTTCTTCCACCGCCCCTGCGAAGGCGGGCCGTAAACTGTCTTCGGCCAGTATTGGCGTGGGCCCGAAAAGACGGGCCAGCAGTTCAGCGAGCGCGGATGACGGGACCCAGACCGAAAACGGCAAGACCAAAACGAAGCCCAGACCGAAGGGCCGGCCGCCAGCGAAGAACAAAAAAAATGCGAAAGATGCGAAGAATGCGAAAAAGAGCTCGACCACACGACTGCTAGAACCGGAATCCGATGAAGAGATTTTTGCGGATTCAGAGGAAGGCAAGCCGCGAGAAGAATGCATCACGGAGATGCCAGAGGTCCGTGACGACGAGTTCGACGAGAAGGATGAGGACGGCGACAATTCAGACGACGAGTTGGGACTCTCGGTTCTTTATATGTTTTCGTGTTTCATTCAGTGCGCAATGATGTCGTTACTTATTGTTATGCGGTACCTGTGATTGACAAGCGATGATATTTGAGTGTGAAACCTCTCGGATGCGTCACGCAATGTGTAATAAAAACAGGAAGTGGAGGACTTCGTGTGGGGCGAGTCTGGCAGCAAGAGCACGCCAGCTAAGAAGCGCAAGGCGACCACGTCCAGCACGGTGGCCGCGGCGCAAAAGGCTGCGCAAGCAAGGTGAGATTAATATTGGTTGGTACCATTGATCCGCATATTATATTGACTACTCGTATTGTTTGGAAAAGGAGGTCCAACTCTCTTCTCACGCCCTACGAATCATTGAGTTGTATAGTATCAAAATACGAAAAAGGAGCCGGCGCACGTATAACAAGAAGGTTTTGGGGACTTTTGTTTCGAAGGAGCAGGTCTGCAGCGACGAGGCCAAGCAGTTGCTTGCCGAGGCGCAGGCTTTCTTCGTGCAGGGCGATTCTGCCGCCGTTAAGAGCAAGATCCAGGAGCTCTTCATTGCTACCAAAGGTGTGTATTCCCGAGACGCCTACAGGCTCTTAGCAGCGGTCGCGGAGCAGGATGGGCAAAAGGACAAGGCTCTGTCCGCGCGGTATTTATCGATCATGACGCTGGGTGGCGAGAGCTTCCAGGACTATTCCTCGTTGCTCTATGATTTGGAAAAAGCGGGAAACCGCGACCAGCAAATTATCAATATCTGTAAGAGAGCCTTGACCCAACGATTCCAAGTGCGGGAAATCTACGAGAAAATGGCGTTCAGCTACCTGAAGAAGAACGAGCTGCGCAAAGCTGTGGACCGGGGCTTATTACCAAGTTTTCTCGAATCGTTGCGTCACGGCAAGCCTCCGCACGAGGAGTGTTTGTTGGCTGTGCAGTATCTGGAAAAGATTGGCCGTTTCACTGAGGCCTGCACCATCCTGGAGCGTGCTCTGAACCGGTGTTTCGAACTGAACGTGCCCGCGAACGACGATTTGAACAAAAAGTACGCCGAGATTCTGCTCACCCGGATGCGCGACTTTCGCGGGTGCGCCGAATTTTATTTAAAATTATGGCAGCTGGCGAAGACCGGCGACCCGCAGAAGGACGCGGTTTTTAAAATACCCGAGGGCTGGAAATTACGAAAACATTTGGGCGCACGAGATTTTGTGAAGTTGGCCCAACTGGCGACCGCTCTAATCAGATTGGGGCGGTACGACGAGGTCGACGCCACCATGCAGTACGCGCGCGGCAGCCGCGAGGGTGAGTGCGCCATCTGCGTAGAGGCGGTGAACGTTATCGAGGATTTGATCGAAAACCCGGATTTTGGAGACAATCTGCCGCGCGTCAAGAACTGGTTCTCGGGCGTGATCACGGCGTTGGTGCACAGAAAGGAGTACACAGTGGTCAAGCGCATGTTAGGGCGCATGAAGCGAGCCGATTTATTGTTCCCCGAGTTTCAGAAAATCTACGGCGAGGTTTTCTATTTGGAGAAGCAGTACAGCGAGGCCTTAGAACAGTTGGAACCTCTGCTGGAAAAGTTCACCGCCGCCGAAAAGGACGAGCAGAAGGCGGCTGACGAGAAAGAAGAGCAAGCGAATCTTGTTGCTGGCGAAAAAAAAGAAGAGATCCTCGACCAGCAGGCGCTGCGGGTGTTGCTGGCCGAGATTTACACGCACGTGCAAGACAGCACGGCCTTCGCGCGCGTCCTACAGGGCGTGGGTTATTCCGAGTTGCAGTCCCTGAAACGATTGCCGCAGCCCATGAGCCTGGAAAGACGGGAAGCGCTGTTTTTCGAGCTGCGCGACGATTTGCAGAAAGCGTGGACAGTCTACAACAAGAGAGCAGGGTCGCCATCATCATCATCTTCGGGGACAAGTGCAGAAGAAGATCTAACAAATCTCCTCCCAAAAGAATGGGGCAACCGTTTTGCCGGGCTCGTTTACGACTGTGAATTGGATGAGGAAAGGGCCGGGCAGGCGAAGCAGGTGGAGCTGGAAAACGAAACAGGTGAAAATTTCACGAAGAAGGCGCGGGCCATGACCATCCGGCACAAAAAGCGGTCCCTGGGTCTCGCATCGATCGAGGACGTTTATTCCTCGGACGTGTGGCTCGATTTCGTACGTTTCGGTTGTTTCTTCGGGCTGGGCACGTGCTTCCAGGCCCCCGCCTCCGCCGTCGAATTGCTCGAACTATGCATTTTTCACCGCAAACGACATCACAAGCACGGCGTCAAGATGAACCGGAAGCTGCCGGAGCTGGAGCAGGCCAGTATGGCCTTAGCATTGGAAGCGCGCCTTTCCAAAATTGTCTTCAAGTACATTAGAACGTTCATGCTTGAACCGGACTTGAAAAACCCGGACAGACCGCTGATTCGGGAGAACGTAGTAGCCTTATTCGCCCGCTTGGTGGCCGCGAATTCGGTTGACTTCCTGGATCAGAGGAGCACACTGGAGGGCATGCAGGCGCGGGTGAGCGAGTACCAGAAGTGGTTAGCGCGGCATCTCTGCAACAATCCGACGGCATTCACGCTATTGATGTTCGTCGCACACTGCAGCTCCATCAACGGGCGGCATCAGGTTTTTTTGATACTCACTATATTACCATAGCATTAGCGTCCGTCGAATACCCCATAATAGCTACATCATGCTGCAAAAACAAAAGTATTCTGTAATGTTGTCCTCAGACAAGTACTCCTGATGATGTAAGAAACTCCAAAAAATATAGATCGCCGTGCATGAGTACGAGCGCGCATGCGCACAGTGTCCGACGCATCCGCTCGCCTTTTTGTGTCTCGCGGCCGCCACGCTCGGCTACGCCATGAGTCGGACCGTTCCCCGGCGCCACCGCAGCGTCGTGGAAGCGTTCATCAGCTTCCGCAAGTATCAGATGCTGCGAAAAGAGCACGACGGGGCTGAGTACGAGGCGGAAACCTGGTACAACCTGGGGAGAGGCTTCCACCAAATAAGCATTTTCAAGCTCGCGTTTCCGTGCTACGAACGGTGTCTGGAGTTGTTGAGGGATTACGACGATCGGCCGGACCGAACCGCGCTAAAACGCGCATGCGCGTGGAATCTGCAGCTACTGTACGCGACGGTCCGAAATTACAAAGCGGCACAGGAAATCATCGATATGTACCTGGTGATTGAGTGATGTTTGGTGAGCCGGCCATAATTTCCCGTAGGCAGTCTCTTGTGCAGAGGCGATATTGTACATAAATGTTGAAACCCCCGCTCATGATTTTCTCATTTTTTCCTCTCATGAAAAATCTTCTGACGTTGCTGCTACTGGTGCGAAATGTGGGGCCTTTATTTTTGCACCGTTGTTCTTGATCGGTTTCTTTCATTCCTTTCCGCGCACCCATGATCCAATTATTTTCTTTTGTAGGTATAGCGCAAATTGCAGGTTTTTCAGCAGTATCGTAAATCGAATTTTCAGGTGCTTGGAGAGTATATCTCATTGGTTCATGTCATCGACCACAGCCAGACTTTTTCCCCGTCTCCCAAGAATAAATTTTGAATAGGAAAAAATTTCATTGCATATTGTGCGTGGAGCAATAAATTAATCAGAAGCGTACATTGAAAATATAGATCATTTAATATTCCCAATTTGTGTTGCACACAGAACTCCCTTTGGTGACTTATTATTTCCAAATTGAAGATGGCGAACTTTTTGTCCCGCCAGAACTGCCCGGTCCTGCTTTTGGTTGCAACGTTGCTTCTGGGCCTCGCCGAGGCCGTCACCTCGGGGAATGGTTTTATGGCAGCTCCAGACGCCCATTCCGGGGTCCAGGCTGCGCCGCAGGCCTCTCCGAACGAGCCGGAGCGGTGTGTTATTTGTCAGGAGGAGATGCGCAACGACGAGGAACTGCGCGAGCTACCCTGTCCTACCCCGCCCGGTGCGGAGCGGGTCCCGCACCGCTTCCACGCGGCATGCGTGCACCGGTGGCTGGTTGAAGCCCCCACCGCAGCCTGCCCGATATGTTTCGCCACGGCGGATCCCTTGCCCGCGGCGGAGGACGCAGAGCGGCAGGAGGCCCAGCAGCGGATTCGAGCGGAGCGGCTGCGGCGGGCCGCAGGGGAGGCGCACGTCGCGAGCCTACGGCAAATTGTGCAGAACGCGATCGACACGTACAGGGAGGAGGCATTGAGGCGATTGAGGGAGGCTCAATTGCGGGAGCGGCTGCGTCAGGACGGGATGCAGTTGGCAAACCTGGACCCAGAGCAGCGCGCGGACGAGATGTTTGTGACCGAGGCCGTGACAGAAAACGGCCTTGCGCTACAGCACGCCGCAGAGGCACTGCGGGGGAATCGACGCATCGTGCACTGGGCAGTGATGCAGAATGGAATGGCGTTGCAATACGCTTCCGCAGAGCTGTGTGCAGACGAAGATATCGTGTTCTCGGCTGTCCTCGACCACGGAATGGTGTTGCAATACGCTTCTGCGCAAGTCCGTAACAATTCTTTTATTGTGAGGGCCGCTGTCGACAACGATGGTCTGGCGTTGCAGTACGCATCCGCCAGCCTTCGCGCAGACCCTTTTACAGTTTATCTAGCCGTGCGACAGAACGCAGACGCGGGGTGCTTCTCTCTCATTTTGCAGGACTCATTTTTGAAGCGCCGTCTGCAGAGTGTCAAGGACTTCGTGGCGTGCAAGAGGCGGCGACTCGAGTGAATTCTTCATCGAATTGATCTCGACCGAACGGAGTTTTGTCAATTGCAGCGTAGACCCAAGGAGAGCCCTCCACATACATGAGAGAAGTTATGTTTTTAAGTACGAATTTGCAAGAGTGAAAAAAAAAATCTGAAAATCATATAGTGAAAATTATACAAAAAGCAAGAGTCGAAAAAATAGTGGAAAAAAAGAATAATGCAAAAGTGGGAAAAAATGCAAGAGTGGAAAAAAAAAATGCAAGAGTGGAAAATCATGTACATCATCGATTCTTATCATGCATACTAGTCATTACATAATGGCAACCTATCCGATTAGCATGCGAGTGTATGCGTTTCTTTGACGGATCCGGTTATCTTCTTGGCGTTGGCATGGTTGACAACTAGGACACCAACAATAACCACTGATTATTTCGCACGAGGAATGAATGTTTTAAGCGCCGCTTCGCGCTGAGTTTTTCACACCCAGTAAGAACGAGGAACGAACAAATTCAAATTGAGCAGAATCGTTTTACAGTAATGCATTTCCGCATATCATATCATATGACTATGTTTCCAACGTATCGTTTCACATTTGGCGAGCAGCGATTTCGCTAGAAATCGTGGTTACAGTAGTCAAACAAACCAGAATGCAGAAGCTCCCCAGCTTCAATACAGCAGCAGCAGCAGCAGTCTAACGGTGATTACTGTGTGAAGTGAATCGTTGCATGCTGTGAATTGAAAAAACAAATTTCCGAAGCGGTAGTAGGTGATATGCTTATGTAATTGTCACGCGATCAAAATTTCGCGGTGAATGTCAGTGGTGTTCGCACATTGTTTGTGCAGCGATTGTATTCGATATGCCTCACCCCGCATAACAGCTCACCGTTCCATACTGTCTCTCATGTTCGTTCCCTCCTGTCTCTCTTCTTGTTTTGAGTAACGCTGTATTCTGTTTTTGTTCATTTCTCGCGCTGCTTGCAATCATTATGTTCAAATCAAATTCGTAGTCTCTAAATCCCTAAGTTACGTGGGTTGAATCATAGTATCCAGTGGTGGCGAAGTGAGTAGTGGAGTATTTCGCGCGTCGTAGTACTAGAGTTCAGTTCTATTCAGTTTGAGTATAACTTCAAACTAAATGGGGAATCTGCGCCGGGCCCTCTGTACGCTGACCTATGCCGTTTTGGCAATCGGTCAATCTCTCGGCCCGTCCCACTACCAGCATGCGTCCATTCTACCGAAACGCCAGTTTGTGCCCACAAAAAATCCCGCAAACAGCCACCGTTGGAAGGACCCCTTGAACGCGTGGTTTCGCACTCTACCCGGTACCATTCTGCGGCAGCGCGTGTTGTCATCTGGTAGAGAAGCCAGTGACAAATATCCTTCGGACGCTCCAGAGCACCAGCGGAAAATCACGTTCCCGTTCGAAGCGTTCATGCAGGCGTCCATTTCCCAAAAAAAGACGTTTATTTCACAATTGCAGCGCCAGGCGCCCTGGCTCAAAAACGCCGGAGTACGGTTCGACTCCGCCACCATCGCTCCGCTGTTGCGCTGCTGCGATGGTGCCTCCGCAAAGGCCAAATCGAAGTCGGTGCTCCTCCTTGGGCGGTGTGAGTACAGTCATGAGCCCGTGAACCTCCTCAAGGAGTCCTACACCACCCCCGACCCGAGCCAGACCGTCTTCATTGAGCCGCGCCCGGATTTTCCCACTGAACCCCACACGCGCACGGCGATCGGCTACTTCCAAAACGCGCATATCCAAAAACAAGTGGCGCGCCTCGGCGAGAAGTTCGTGAATTCGAGGAATTTCGATAAGGTGCTGCTCGAGTTCCTTCCGAAATTCACCTACGGCGTGCTGCGTGATCAAGACGACCACGCCAGCGAGATGCTGGATTTTAGCGCAAGTTTTAGAAAGTTCGCCGAGCGCTTCGTGAAGCCTGGCGGCACGCTCGAAATCCTGGGTTTCGTGCCACTTAAGCTCAAAAACGCGGGAGCCTGGGGCGAATTCGAGCTTGAGTCCGGTCCGTCGAAGAGGCTGTTGCTGAGTAGTTGGTTGGACGAGCTCTGGAGCGCAGATTTGGTCGGCTTGCTGGAAGAAGAGATGCAGTTTCAGCACTGGGCGTTGCAGTCGACAATCTACCGACGACGGTCTTCCGCGCAAGTGAGTGCGACCAAACGTCCGTTGCTGTCGGTTTTTCCAAAAAACGAAGCGGCGTCGGACCGCCTGGCCAAGAGAACCGCTTCCGGGGGACCTCGTTCGTGGAATTATTGCAAGGGGCAGCGGTGGAACATCCAGTCGCATCATCATTCCTTCGGCTGGCAGCGTGGCTCGGACTCCCGCGCTCGCGCGTGGCCGCGTCATTATGGTGGGTGGCAGAACGCCTGGAAGGGTGGCTGTTAAGATGCGACTGGAAGAGGCGGCAGACGCGTACAGGCGTGTGTTGTTAAGTTCATGTTTATGCAGTTTCCAGTATTAGCAGTGGCAATTTTGACTTTTTTTGAACGTAAGCTCTATTGTTTGTCCTCTCTGAATGGTATAAGCACACCATGTAGCTTTACAGGGTGCGAAAAGAGTAGTCGAGTAACCCTCCTGCGGGGTAAGTTAAGTCGACCATATTCCGTTTTCGCAATTCGAAATTAATGATTTTTAGACGTAAGTTTCAAAACTGTATGAAGAATATTTTCTTCGTTGTCTTGTGTATTTGGCACACTGAATGGTAATAAACTGTACATACTCTTGGAATTTTATAAGGCCTGTGGCCCGTTTTAGCAATTTTAGTTCTGGTGCCTGGATTTCATTGAATGGTCTGTTGCTGGGGTTAGCTCTCGTTTCTGGCGCCCTGCAGCTTGCATCTCATGTAGTTAAATGATCTAGATTATCGCTATAGTCTGTTATTATGCGTATTCAAAATCTGAATGGAACCGTGCCCGGCTGGTCCGGAGCAATTAATTTTTCTGTTAAGCATCTTTTCTGAAAGCTGAAGGTGTCATGTTGCAGCGAAGAGGATTTTCTCTGAAGACGTGTTCCTAATTCTGTTCTGCAAGTGATCAATTTCCGTGCGTGAAAAATCAAAAAACCCATCATCATCATTTTTTTCGGTGCAGTTTATGCTGGCGATTCAAATCTAAGAGAAAGCAGAAAGGGTGAATCAGAGATTATTTGCGGCTGTACTTGGGTTCAGAGAATACAATTTTGACAAAGTGTATCTTCAACTTAATTCATTGTTCTTGAATAGCCGAGCTTTCTGTAGATTTCATTGGATTGGTGGTGGCATAGCGCTCTGCCCTAGCACTATAGGTAAAAATCGATGGTGCGAGACGTCCCCTCCCTGTGTTGGCGGGTTCTTTCAGTTATTCTGATTTCTTCCCTCCAAGCAGGTTTTCTGGCACTTTCGCCGAGCGTGCGTGCGGCGAGCCCGCCCTGTCACGCGAATCCATATGCCGGCGCAGGCAGTGCGTGTGGGCTGGCAGGAGCGGTGCTCGTGTCGGATCACACTTTCCCGGGCGGCGCAAATCTGCTGCGCTTTGGTGCCGCAAACGCACTTGCCGTGGCTTCCGAAGCTGAGTGTCTGTTACGACAAGTTGAGTACCCTGGAGCCGGAGGCACTATTGAATTTATCGTGCGGACATGACTTGTGTCGGCGATGTGCTGAGGGGTTACACCGAAATGGCCACCGCAGCTGTCCTCACCATCCGCTGGACGGGAATTTGGAAGTCGCGCGAGCGTTGGGTGTGCAAGCGCACCCGGAGCCGCCACTGCGGTATGACACGTTGTCCCACCCCGATTCTGAACTTTTCCGCAGTACATTTGACGAATTCTGGAGTCTGGCGGAAAGGGAAATGACCAAACTTGAGTGGCTCGAAGCGGATTTTCTGGACGACCCCGAATTGCAAGCGAAGGCGCTGGCGACGGCGCGGCGAGATGCCGATCGCGTTCTCGCACGCTTCTTCGATGGCGCGAAAGTGGAAATGGTCGCGCGCCACGATGACGTGACGGGTTTTAGAATCGACGCCAGCGAGCAGGACACCCGAACGCTGTATATTGAGCGGCGGCCCCTGGGCGCCGTGGAGCGCTACATCGAGGCACACCTCATTTCTTCTACGCGACCCAACGATGATGTCCAGCCCAACGACGCGGTAAGCCGCCTCTTACCCCGCGTTCGGCAGGCGTTACCGCCCCTTCTGGAGTGTGGCCCCTTCCGGGTTTCGAATGCTCGTAAGGCTCGTTGGGACATTGCCAATCAGCTGCGGGTCTTCTGTCACACAGCGCTGGAGTCTTTACGGGCGACGTGCCACGGTCTGCACCCCACGTGGGACCCATTTTTGAACCGTTACGCGCTGTCCGATCAGCAGATCCGCTCGCTTGAGGGGGAGGTTGTCGAGTTGATCAGCGCGGTCCAGGCTGAGCGAAATGCAGCGCGCCGTTTGACATTGGCGAGTGACAGCGGGAGCGGCTGGCACTGGGTATTACATGTTATCAATTCATTGTACACACACTGTGTAGAGCACGCCTGACACGATGTACGTTCCAGAATAGTTCGAAAGTACAGCCTTTTTTTGTGCGTAGCACCCACAGTCCAACGGGACCAGACCAGAGTATTTTGAGTGTTGTACGATGCAGCAAACTTTTTTCAGGTCCTGACGCTGCCCTTTCACGAAGGTGGCATCCTTGCGCGTTGCGACCATTTTGCACGCGACTCATTGTGGGAAGCGGAGCCAGCAGTACACACGCAGCTGGTGGCGGAGTGGGAGGCTGCGGAAGCCGAGGAGCAGGTATGAAAATCTAAGCCAGCACCACCGGTGGTGTTTCATTAAATAGAAAAAGTCTCTGATTTGTCTTTAAACATATTAACATTACAAAGGGTGAATATCTCTTGAAAAAAAAGTAGGAGAAAGGTCTCCCCGGTTTTCAACTCATGCGCAAAAATAAAAAACGGCAGCGACTCGAGAGCCGGTACGTTGACATCTGGAACTTGGCAAAGGAGCTGTGGTGGCGTGTTCTACACTGACGCGACTATCATGGCTGAAGGACATGGTTAAAGTCATTAGTTGACCATCGGTAGTGTGGCGGACGGGTTCCGTACCCTTAATATTTTTTCACGGACGGCCGATGTCGAAGCTTCTAGTGGCGGCCAGGGCATGGTGTGATATCTTAAGAGCGATATTGTATGAATTGGTAGACGAAGAAATTGGATGAAAAGAGTTGGCAAAAAGTCAAATTGATATCCAAGACTGACTCAGATAGGCCAGGCTGTCACATTGCCAGCCAAATGGTGCTGCTCCATTGCCTCCAAAAGCGAGGAATAGATCTGTTTTGAAACATTAACAGAATGGTCAAAAGTCAAGAGGAACCAAGGTGCGGGCAGAACAATAAGGGAGTATACAGATTGCGTGTTCGCATTGTGAAAAGCTTCCGGACACTCCCGCAATAGAAACATCGATGTCTTCTTTGCGCCTCCGTTGCTGCTATATTGAATCTTTGTGGTTTCTGCTTGTATCACGTGTGATGTCAGTCTGTCTGTATTCTCTTTTTCCCGTCCCGACAAACTCTATCGAACACAGTCCAATACGTCATCCTATCAGAACCGAATAAAATGGGTTTGCCGACTGCGCAAGATGCCTTCGAAATTCAGAACAAGGTTCTTCGTACAGCTACTCTCGCGGAGCAATTTCAGTACCATTATTGTTGTGTAGCAGTCTAGGTGCCACAGTCTCAAATTCTTGTAAAGATGATCAGCACGCACAGGAGTATTTTTGAAAAAACCTCTTCCAGGACTATCTATGCAGGCTCTGCACAAAAGCTCCACAAGATGTTGCAATCAACTATAAAAAAAAAGCTCCACGAGATGCTGCAATACATGGACTCAGTGCAGGGAGAAAAAT
>Ga0099797_100277_pt2 | contig 29062 bp, 15 predicted proteins | sample Uncmet_Sort48C_1_FD_89871 | JGI IMG/M metagenome (GOLD analysis project Ga0099797, IMG submission 89871) | Marine eukaryotic communities from CALCOFI LINE 67, Pacific Ocean - C012_Sort48C_1 | ecosystem: Environmental > Aquatic > Marine > Oceanic | place: Pacific Ocean: Monterey Bay | collected... | reverse complement strand
GACGTGTTTGAAGTTAACGGAAAGTATTATCTTGTCAAGCTGTACGTGTCTGAGGCAATAGAAAATGGCTGGCAGCTATACACTATGTTCAACCTTTATTTATGTATATTGCCCATTCGAATGGCTACTATATTATCTTTTTTCCTGGTGGCAGAGCTAGTAGCAAATTTATACGTGACATTTCATCTTAGTTCGCAAATTGTTCGAGATCGTTTGCTTATAATTGACATGATTACTGATTTGTTTTGCCTTGCCTTTCCTTTGTTGTACAATTATTTTGCATATCGAATGCCTCTGTCTATTTTTGAAAGCTTCCAAATTTTACTGATTCCAACATTTTGCTTGATAAGTAAGGCAAATGATGTTTGGGTGGATATATTACATGTGGATCTTCAACGAATCGAGACAAAACGGGTAGCTTCAAGAAGAAGATCAAGCCGCAGGTCTAGCATTTTTGCCTTACAATCTAACAGAGAAATGTTTGGCAACCAATTGCAACAGTTTCCTAAAAAATGTCGTTATGGATTTGCTGTTGTAAATCTATTCTTCGTGTTATGTTTTTTTGCAATTGGGATTATCCAGGTTGTATACTCTATATCCTATGAAAGCAATGGGAGACAAGAGTGTCAAAAACTATATACAAAACAAATTTGGGATCAATGCATACTAAAAATCCCATTTTGCAAGAACCCTTTTGTTGGTAGATGCGATTGTGCAGTGTTAACTGTCAAAAATTATACAGAAACAAAATTTCCACCATCATTTGAGGGCTTACAATCTTTAAAAGTGCTCAATGTATATAAAGGGCGATTAGAGGAATTACCAGATAATATTGGAGAAAAACAGGCCAACTTAGTCGAAATTGCTATAATACGCAACCCTTTAAAACGATTGCCTAATAGTGCTTCGAAATTAAAGCAATTGCTAAGACTTTACTTAATTAGCACCAACATAACTGAAATACCAAATCCTGCTCAATGGACATCTTTAATATCACTAATAGTCAGGCTGTCCAAGCTGCGTATTTTACCAGAAAACATTGGCTTATTACAAATGCTAACTTGGTTGGATCTGAGACATAATCTGATACAAAAGCTCCCTGATAGCATCGGTTCTTTGGAAAATTTACGAGAACTTTCAGTATCTCATAACAGTATAAGCGAGCTACCAGATGCAATAACTGCATTGAAGAGCCTACAATATATATATGGAGTTAACATCACACTAAGTAAGCTACCAAACAATATAGGAAACATGAAAGCATTAGCCGAAATTGACGTGCGTAATAATTTATTGAAGGAACTTCCAGCTTCAGTATCGAATTTAAAGAATATTGCAGAATTTTATGTAGCAAGAAATCCTCTATGCCCAGATCATAAATTCCCAAGTAATCTAGTTGAAGCTGAAGGATTATGCGAGGAACAATGTTCTGTTGGATGTCAAAATTCATGGAAAGGAAATGGTTGGTGCGATGATACTGAGTTCGGTCATGAATATTCAGATGGATATATTCCTCCTAAAGCAAATGCTGGATGTAACACAGCAAATTGTAATTATGATGGTGGAGATTGTTCTCAGTCTTACGAGGAGTAATGCACTAATCAGAAATAGAGAGTAGCTATACCCACAGTATATCATATGCAAAAAAAAAAAAAAAAAATCTTGCATTTTGAACTACATTGACAATTTCTTCAGCTAAATCCTTTGGCAAACTAGTAGGAGCTCGAGCTACCTAACAGCATGTGTACCGTACCATGCACTGCAATGCATGCTTTGCTGGTAAAACAGATGTTTTCAGCCAACAACGAAAAAAAAAGAGAGAAAAGGCCAGTGAAAGGTTAATAAGCCGGAAATCTAGATTCTAAAAAATATATTTTGTTCATATCATAATCTTTATAAATGATATTATGCATAATATATATCATACCAAGTATCATAGTTGAAAAAAAAAATGTGTTGTTGTTGTGGTGAAAAATTTTGTACTTAAAACGTAAATAGTAGTTACATGATAGGAATGAGAATTTCCTAAAAATTAACATTATTCCGATAAGTTCCGAAAATTATCCAAATGAACATTAATAATCATTATAGTTTGTATCATTTATGGAATAATTCGCAAATAAAAGCCTTGATTTTTGCACATTTCGGTTTAAAAAGGCCACAGGAAGCCGCAGCACTAAATATATTATTCGATGCACCCAACTTTTTAACTTTTTGTGTTTTTCACCTCGCATCTAATAGGAAACATATACGATATAGTATACTATTAACATATTTAAGTACCAACCAATCCAAAATCCAAAAACAAATAATTAAAATATTAAAATAGATTGATAGGTGAGAGAACACGACATGGGAAGGAAATAGAAAACATATAAAATAGTAAAATGTATATCCAATTTATATCACTTATCAATCATCAACAAAAAAGAAATAATATATCATCTATTAGATTAAAATAGATTGATATAGGCGAGAGAACACGACAAAAACAGGAAATAGAAAACATATAAATAGTAAAGTATATTTTTAATTCATTCATGATGGTATCTTCATTTCTATTCTATTTATTATTATTGATTTTATGCATATCTTTACCTATTATATATGGTAACGAATGGAATTGTGCAACTACTACAGGAACATTTATTATATCAAATGATTGTACAATAAGTGGTGATAATCATGTCGAAGTTTCTGGGACGTTAGAGATTGAGGGTAGTCGGGCCGATATGAAACATTTAATTACAATAACTGCTCTAAGTAAACATCGTCATTTTTATTTAAATAATGAAAATGCTAAATTAATATTACGTTATATAAAATTAGTTGGTGGGGATGTTAGCAGTAGTAATGGTGCTGGTGGATCCATATATATTTATACAAACGGTGGTGAATTAAATTTATATTCATCTATTGTATTTAATAATAAAGCTTATAGTGGTGGTGGAATAGATGCACAAGGTGCTAGTAATACGAATAAGAATGCGATTATGAATATATATAATAGTATTATTCATAATAATGAAGCTACTACTGCTGGTGGTGGTTATGGTGGTGGTATTTCTATGTACAATGCTGTTGCTACTATATACAATACAACGATAGATTCTAATCAAGCTAGTAGTGGTGGTGGTGGTATGTATATATATAACAGTGAAGTAACAATGAAGAATACAATCATATCAAATAATGATGCTGGTGATAGGGGAGGCGGCCTCTATATATATGGTGATAGCAATACAGTCACCCTCCGTCAATCATCATTTATCAATAATGATGCACATGTTTATGGTGATGAAATATATACAGTTAATTCACCAACCATATCATTAATAAATACATATTTCAACAATCCAAATAATAATAATAATATTTATGAATATACACAGTATGGTACACCAACATGGAACACATGTTCAAATAATTTATGCACGGAAACGTCATATACCGGTACATGCAAGGAGGCAAACAATAATAATAAAAATGTGGGAGTAATATGTTCATGCTCTTCAAATACATATAGACCAGCTGAAACAGGTGTGGATGCTATATGTAAATTTTTTACAAATTGTAGTGCAGGCCAATATATATCAACAAAAGGTACACCAACAACTGATCGCAAATGCAAAACATGCTCGAATGGACAATTCAGCACAAATAAAAATCGAAATGATTGTATTTCAATGACCACATGTGTTGCAGGTCAATATATATCAACAAAAGGAACATCAACCACTGATCGCAAATGCAAAACATGCTCGAATGGACAATTCAGCACAAATAAAAATGAAGACGATTGTGCATTAATGACTACGTGCATAGCAAATCAATATATATTAAAAGATGGCACGACATCAACAAATCGTGAATGTAAATACTTTACCAATTGTAGCGCAGGCCAATATATATCAACAAAAGGAACATCAACCACTGATCGCAAATGCAAAACATGTTCCAATGGACAATTCAGCACAAATAAAAATCGAAATGATTGTATTTCAATGACTACATGTCATGCAGGTTACTATATATCAACTAAGGGCACTTCAACCACTGATCGCAAATGCAAGATATGCAATCAAGCGGGAACAGGCACGGATAAGCCAAATAGTACTGAGTGTGATGATTGTCCAAGTGGAAAGTATAACGACCTCCAAGTAAAGCCAAAAGGTATCTGCAAACAATGTCCACAAGGACAATTTGCGAAGGAAAAAAAATCTAAACAATGCGTAAAATGTCCAGGGAATCCACCATGTTTAGGACGTGGAGATTGTGACAATGAAATAGGAGGATGTATTAATTGTAAAGATGGATGGACAGGAAAAGCATGTGAAATTTGCACATCACCATGGTTGAAATTTAATGGTGAATGCACTTCATGTGAACCAGAATATGATAAAATTAATGGCAATTGTTTGGAAAAATGCGCTGGTAATGAATTTCGACGCGAAAAAGATAACAAATGCACTGTATATCTATATGTTACCATACTACGTTACATCGGCTATGTTGGTGCTTCATTATCAGCATGCGCATTATTATATAAATTCTACATATTTATAAAATTAAAACGTAATGGCAAATTACGAAAAGATTTAGGAGTTGTGAAAGGTTTCCTTGCTGTCATTGTACATGGTGGTAAAGGTGATCATATAATAGTTTCAAATGATGATAATACGATGGAAGAAAATCTTTTAGGTGAAGAAGAGCGGATTAGTGATGATGATGACATGTTGGAAATGCCAACAGTACGTGAATCATTTTCAGAAATATTAAATACAGCTGGATTAAGTAAATATAAAACCAAATTTGCTAAACATGGTATTCAATCCACTAGTCATTTAGATGATATCATAGAAGAAGATTTAGAAGAGCTTGGTTTAAGTGGATTTCAACGACGCCAATTTAAAAAAGCAGTAACGAACGTGAAGAAGAAAAAGAAGACACAGCAAAACGACGACAATAATAGCACGACGACTAATGATGATATTGTTGGTAATGATGGAAATAATAATAATAATAACGATGAAGAGAGCAGTAAAAATGTCATGAAAAAGAAAAAAAACGATGAACAAAAAGAGAAGAAGACTACTCCTAAAGATGCTCATTAACAATGAACATGATGTGGTGAAGAAGAAAGAAAGAGATAAATCATTATTACGACCTCGTACAAAATCAACGACTACGCATGATGTAGAAAAAAATGTACTGATGGGGTATGAAGTTCCTCATTCTTGAGGTAGCTACTCGGTATGAAGCGCGTACATAAATAAACTAAATGTATATGATAGCTATATACGGCTTGAAAGTTGAAAGTAAAGTGCATTTTATATTACACATTTATACCAATAAATATACGAGTGTATAAGAGCGTGTATTAAATTAAAAATATCACAAAACGCCACACACTACTATTATTATATATTTTAATATTTTTTATATAATACGAATTCGTATTATTTTTACATTTTACACCGTTTTTGCCATTCCACCCATACTACTACTACTATCAATACTTAATCTCCTTTTTCTTTCTTCTTGTTTTCTTTCTTCTTGTTGTTTTCTTCGTTCATTTGCAATCATATCAGCAGCAGTTGTTATTTTATTCCTATCATCATCGCCACCTGTCATACTTCTTTTTAATCTTTCTAATTTTTTTTTCTTTTCTAAATCTTTATATATTTTCGCAGCTGTATCGTTTAAAATCAATGGTGAATTCATATGTAAATCGCGTTTTAATTCATTTGTACGCGGTTCCTTCATTATAATTGTACCTAAACAACCATATCGTGGCTTAAATACATTTTCATCCTCCCTACCAGATGGACCCGTTTTAATACTACAACCATTTTTACTCCAATGTTCTTCATCTTTCATAATGGTAAAATTCCATCCTAAATCAGGATAAACTTCCGTTAATGTTGGATTTAAACGCCCACATTTATCTTTAAAAGAGGAAGATGGACCTTTTAATTTAGCTTTTAATGCTGATAATGCCATTGAATTTGTACGTTCATGAGCTGGTATTGTTTTTTGTATTATTGTTATTTCATCATCATCGGAACTATAGTAATCTGGATCATCTTCCTCCATCGCTGTACCTAAGTATTTTGGTTTATATTCTTTTCCACTTGTATCATATTGAAATTTATGTTCTGGAAAGCGTTCATCTGTACATTTAAATGGAAACCAATAGGTTTGACTTTTATCTAATGTTGATCTTGGAGAATTTATCTTATCACTACCACGTTCCATTGTTTTTGTAAATGCCATGGTATCACGTGGTACATCATGAAATTTAACACCTTTATTTCGTCCTTTCCAATATAAATTCGTTTGTCGTATTTGCATACCAATTGTATCTACTGTATCATTTGGTTTTAATTTTACCGCTGGTATTCGTGGACCGGAGGAATCAAATGCTTGTCTATATGGCATTTTTTCCCATCTGTCTATATTTCGTTTTGCAACAGCTGCAATATCAGTATACATGTTTTCTCCTTGATACATTTCATCTGATCCAAAACCAATTTTTTTACCAATCCAACTACCACGTTCACCTTTTAAAAATGTAAATGTACGTCCATTTTTTTCCCCCCAACTAACGCCACCATCTTTATCCCATACTTTTTCTAACTCATCTTTATATACATTGATCATTTTTTTCACTAAACGTTTATGATTTCGTTGTTTTGATGGAGGTTCTAATATCTGTTTATATAATGTTTTATCAGTTCCTTTCCTCGAATTTCTAAGCTTTGCTAATGCAGTATTACGTTTTCTTTTCTCCCTAGCTTCTTTACGGTTCATAGCATGTGTATATTTATCAAAATTTACCATCGAGGATCTTAAACGTTTTATTTGTGAAGCACATACTGAACGTGCTTGATGCGATGATTCTAACGATAGATCAATATCTTCTTTCTTTTTATGTCGTTGTTTTTTTCTACGTCCATTATTACCAGTTTGTATCGGAGATGGTTGTTGACCAAATGTTTTTTTTTGCTCTGGTGGTTTATTGTTCGTATTACGCCTTGCAATAGTCGGAGATGAATACGATTTATTTAATTTCATTTTTTTATTAAAGATATTTGTTTAATATATATATATATATAGTCTGTGTGTAAATATTTCTCTTCTACATTTCCCATCCTCGTTAATCTTTATCTCTTATTAACTTCAATTTTATGCGCGAAGATGCGCGAAGTAATCGATAATAATAAACGGATTTTTGGGCACTACTATGTGGTGTTGTGTGTATGTTTTTAATGTTGTTGTGTGGTGTGTTGTTTTTTTTTTTCGTCACAGATTTAGATTAGCATATAAATAATACTTAGAAAAAACCTTAACAACCAAACAATTATTTTTTACCTTATTTATATACAACACAACAAAAAAAAATAATAATTTAAATAATTTTTTATAGATTTTAATTTAGCTGGTTATATAAGATTTAGTCTAAGTCTGCGTCGTCACAGACTCTTTCGAAAGAAAGAATCAATTTAGAAGTTGAAAAGCCGCATTATTATTCTTAACTACGTTAAGGCTCCTTTCATTGTGTCATTAAAAATATGCCAATTATTATATATGAAGCAACATCATCTTCTTTTATGTGTACTTATCACTTGTGCCTTATCGTTTGCCTTTAGGTTTTATTTAAGGAAAGGGTCGGATGAAAGTAAATTACTTTACGTAAGAGCGAGGGTGGCAATAAATGGGACGAAAGAAATTATATCACCTGCTGAAACAATATGCATGAAGGAAACACCTGAATGTGTGTCCAAAGCAACTTTAATAAGGAACTGGGGCAATTTAAGCGCTATTAAAGGATATCAGCAGGCCAACTGCTGTAAAAAACATTTAGTTGTGAAACGAGGTGTTGTTTTTGCAATGGAGCACTTTTCGAAGAAAATGGAGCTTCCTCTTATTTTATCTGGTGGTTCAGCCATAGGGCAATATAGACACGACGGTATGCAAGTTCCGTGGACAAACGACGGCGATATGTATGCATTTTTAGACGTCTCTAGCCGGCTTACAGTCAATAATTTTCGAAATAAATTCCTTTCTATAAACAAAGACCCAACACTTAATGAAACTTGGTATATGGTAGACTCGGGTCCTCATTTTGCCCTTCAGTATAGGAATAAGAAAGAAACGTTCAAACCTGTAGATATATTCATATATTCAAAACAAACGAAAAATGGAAAGACAGGTATGTTGCCAATTCATCCAGGGTGGGCAGAACAGCTTTATTATCCAATCCCAATGGATGTTTTATTTCCTGCAGTAGATTGTCATTTTTATTCCAATATTTTAAGAAAGGGCTGTGCTCGCAACATCCAAGCATTTTTGATCCATTATTATGGCAAACAGGTATTAATCGGCCCTTCTAAGCAAGATACTTCAGGATACGATTCGATGAAAATAACGAGATTTACAGAGGAAAAAAAAGCAGAAATTATATTATTTTTTGAATTTTGCTTTGTGTATTTTCTTTTTGTATCATGTGTGTATTACAACAAGTTTGGTAAAAGAATAATTGGTATTAATACGACAAACCTATGTAATAAATGTTTGCTTCTCTTTGTCCTTTGCATTCCGTTTTTTGTTGCAGCGCTACGGGTTTGGTATGAGTCAAAATATGGACAATATACTTTAGGTGTCAATTATGGAACTACGCTTTTGAGCATGATATTACAGAAACAAATGATATCTTGAGTAAGGAAATGGAAACTGCTATAATCAAAAATGTGGCCATACAGTACATCTTATATGTTTAAAACAATTGTATTACACCAAATATAGTCATGTATGCCTATTTTTTTCATCAACTAGAAGGTTGATAAAACATCTATTTACCTCTTCGGTAATGGAGTTATTGACTGAGAGTAAGGAATTGTCATGGGTCAGAAATTAAAAAAAATTAAAATACGCGTATCATACATATTTATTATATGGACCACTTTGATATATTAGGAAAAAAACATAAAAAATTTGTTAAAAAAATGAAAGCTTCCTTCCATACCACACTATTATAACAGAAAATTGTACTTATTTCGATATATATAAGGTTGCATAACAAAAAAAATCACATACCAAAAATATGAATCAATCTAGATACATATTATAAGTTTCAATGAAGGTTCTATTGCAATCAGGCTTCAGGCGCAGCAAAACTAAAACCTGTGCCTAAATTCAAATAGCAGGCAATAAGCTTAGGATTGATTTTAGGGTTATTCGCCTGTTATAGAGCTAATGTTATACTTTTTTTTATGAATGGGTGCAATGATATGCACATATTAATATTATTGTGGACGGACTGGAGAGCTGGTTTTGATGAATGCTTATATTATTATATATATTAGTAAATTTGAAATTTGTCATTAAATCTATTAAATAGATTAAATCAATATAATGAATAAGAAGGCTCTGAAAGAGAGCAAAATAGGATATATGGGCATAGTGCTATATTAATTAATGTCGAAGTTTCTGATCATTTGTGGCGCCGGAGCAGCTGGTACCGGTGTAGCCGTGGCTGCAATTCAACACGATCACTTAGATGTGCTTATAAAGAAGGGTGGGATACATTGCCTTGAACGCAGCTCTGTGGTAGGAGGGGGCATGTTTAATCACCTAAGCATACCAGCAAATTCATGTGCCACCGTTTTTTTAGAATGTATAGAAGGGCTTAAGGAGTATCTGGGGAAAGAGCGAATAAGTCGTTTATTGTCCTCCGATGAGTATCAACATCTTCATGATACTGGAGCTGAAATTCCTGCTTCTTTGACAGAAATTGGGGAATGGAATTCACAACTTGGAGAAGAAATTTGGAAGTACATATTACAGAGCAGCGATAAGAATGTTCTTTCCAGAACTGTGGAAGTTATCTCGGTTCACGTTGTTGACGAGAAATCTACGATTGTTAAATACAAACACAAAGGAGCGACGGAAATATCGTCTGTTGCCGGGGAAAAAGTTTTCTTAACCATGGGGGGGAAACAGACTATAAAATATGCACTTTCAATATCCGTGGGAAACACAACCTTAAATGAGTTTCAACACAAAGTTGTTTTGTCTCACGCGTTTTTGCTGAACCCACTGTTACTACTGCTTTCTTCGCATAAGAAAGTCCATTCAACCCCTGCAAATGAAGAGTATACGAAAGAAAACCCAATAGTAATAATCGGTGGATCTCACAGCGCTTGGTCGTGTGCTATTAGCATTTTGCGCTTATCAAAGAAGCTACCAGTTGGAGAAGAATCAATTGTATTGCTACATCGTTCATCAATAAAATTGTATTTTGCATCGGAAGAGAATGCTCAGCGATGTCATTATTCGTACGATAAGGAGAAAGATGTGTGCCCGGTTACAGGACGGGTGTTTCGATATGGTGGCTTGCGTGGTCCATCTAAATCTTTGGCTGAAAATACAGTCTTAAAGAAAACAGAAAATCGAATTAAAACCATATATATGGGAGACACTGGCGCTGATGAGATCGAAAAAATTTTGTCTTCCTCGTCGAAAATAATAGTCGCTACAGGTTACGCCGCGAATGTTCCAAAAATATTTGACCATCGTGGCGAAAAGATTTCTTTAAAAACACAAAATGGCCAACTAATTGTCAATGAAAACGGACAATGCTTATTAGAAGCAGATGGTTCGTGTATACCTCAACTGTATGCATTTGGCCTTGGATCAGGCCTGTTCGTCAACACGGATGTTGGGGGAGAGAAAAGCTTCAAGGGTAGAGCAGATGGTGTATGGCTATACCAAAACGACGTGGGAAATGTTGTATTAAATAGCGCGCACGGCGTACGCGTACGCTCCGCTTCAAAAACCATTAGCGACATCGTTTCCGATGGATATGAGGGTACATTAGACCTATCAGAGAAGCGTAGCGCAGTATGGCGTAAAATATACTCGAAGAAAGGTGAATTAGGGTTAGTAGATACGACCACACCGCTGCATGTACTCGGAGGTTATGATATGTTCACCATGGACCAATGGACGAAACAGGTTGATATTTTAATAGGTCAAGATGAACGGAAAATATCATTTGAAAAGCATGATCGAGTCTTGGAAATAGGCATTGGTAGTGGTGCCTTCATTAATGCCATGAATCACCTGAACGAAGAAAAAGAGCTCCATTTGTATGGAATAGACTACTGCACGAATTTGATACAGACTTGTCGGGCTAGAATTAATGGCACATTTGAAGTGTGTGATGCCACATATCTTCAGCCGGTGTCATTTTTAAACGACAAAGTAATAATAAAAGAAGAGAACAAATTTCCGGTCGTCGTGTCGTTTGGGGTAACACAATATTTGAATAGTTATGATGACGCTTTTGCGATGCTTTCGGAAATGTTTAGAGTTTCCAAAGACAAGTCTACTATATACGTTGGAGAAATCAGTGATTTAAGCAAGAAAGATTTAGCTGATAAACTACGAGGCAAGACACATACAAAGACTAAAAAGGTGTCTGATATTGACACATCTCACTTATACTTTACGAAACAATGGTGGATGAAGAAAGCTTATAGTCTTGGTGCATCGTATGTTACAGTAGTAGATCACGTTGACATCGACTTGCAATATCCAACTGCTGCATATCGTTATTCGGTGTATATATATAGAAAGTAATAATGTTTATTTTTATAAAAATTTGTATTTTTGAAGTGAGTTTTTAATTTTTTTATACTCCAAAAATGTTTTGAGTGTTTTTCCTGATGTGTGTGACCAAAAACATATAATATTAAGAAACAACCAAAATCTAAATCTAAATCGTATAAATAAACGTAATAGTGTGAAATTCTATTTTTTTGTGCAATGCTATTTAGATATTAAAGTGACATTTTATACTTATTAGACTATGAATAGAGTGTCCAAAATCTGAAAAATCCTGATAAAAAAAAGGCTGAGGTCATGCCTCCCTTCTCCCTATGGTGGGGCGTATTAATCCTATACTGTAGTCCAGTAGTACTATTAGTTTTCCTTGTCAGGTATTATACTACTGTGGCAAGGAAATAGAAAATCTCTGGTGTCCAGAGTAGCGTAGTATACTATCTCTATGTTATTTAATCAATTATGTACTTCCATCTAAATAAATTCTTCACCACCGTAACCGCACCAGCCAATAGCCAATACATTTATTAATAATAAAATCATCCATTGCAAAACAAAATGGTTCCAGACTATATAACTTATTGAATATATGGTTGCACAGCAACAAAATCAAAACATCTTCACAACGAACAAGAACATGATATCTTTCGCTTTCATTTTCTTCTTTATATATTTATCGACCAATGCCCATGCTGCTGCAGCAACGGAAAATTGCACCTGGGAGGATCTTAATACTACTGGTGTTCTACCTATTTCACCTTCTTGCGTCATACGATCGGCTGCACTTCTTTACAAAGAAGACAACCTGATTATTTATGGAGGTGGTTGGTGTAATTCTCAAGAAACTTACTTGCTAAATTTAAAATCAAAAGTATGGACACTGTTGAACACAACGAATAAACCCAGCGGACGAAGCAGGGCTACAGCCGTTTTACCCTACGATGATATCATGATCATGTATGGGGGTTCCGGGGGGGGGGGATGCGACTTGGAAATTGAACTTAACATCACTTGAATGGAAAGAAATGAACATTATCGGAAATACACCAGGCACATCCTCGTATCACACATTTATTCATTACGAAGAAAAGGTGGTTGTGTATAGTGGTAATTATGTATGGGTTCTAGATTTAAGCAACAAAACATACAGTTGGGAGAAAAAAGATATATCTCCTCGACCAGCGTCGAGAACCGGGCACACCGCTGTTGTTTATCATGGTGAAATGATTGTGTACGGGGGTACTCATGAACAGTCGGACGTTTGGGCATTGAACTTAACATCTTATACATGGAGGCAGATAAATACTACTGGCGCAACTTCTACACTCCATCAACGCTATCATACTGCTACTCTTCATGATAATATGATGGTGGTTTACGGTGGATGGGGCACTGGTGGTATGTGGTCGGGATCAACTCAACTAAGGGCGTTAGATTTACGGACTAGCACCTGGATTAAAATTAATGCCTCCGCCCCGCAACCTCTCGCAAGGTATGATCACTCTGCAATATCCTATAATAGAAAGATGGTCGTGTTTGGTGGAGCAAATGATGGTAATCCTATGACTGATGCTATGGTGGCTTGGACTTTAGATGTAAGTCCTCTCTTGGATCCAATATCACCTACAACAACAGTTGCGCCCACAACAAGTACAACAACAGTTGCGCCCACAACAAGTACAACAACAGTTGCGCCCACAACAAGTACAACAACAGTTGCGCCCACAACAAGTACAACAACGACAACAACAGTTGCGCCCACAACAACGACAACAACTACAACAGCAGTTGCGCCCACAACAGTTGCCCCCCCAACAGTTGCACCAACAACAACTACGCCTACAACAGCTACGCCCACAATGAACCAGACAAAGACAACAATTGAAGACCAACAACTGAGCTATGGCTTCACAAGCGCCCCCAAGTTTTTTTCTCTTCTCCATATATTGATTCTTTTGTTACATATATAAATGTACTATTTAATAATATCACTTGCATGTTTGGAAGCACAAACAGCACGAGTATATTTACCTGCTTTAGGTATCTTTGTTACAACTATTAATGGAAAAGGGAGCGTCATTGGTTCAATTGTTGCTAATTTTGGTGCTACACAAGGTACTCCAAATCCATTTTTAAATTTATAGATTGGTTATATTATACGTAAATATACACCATTAAAACAATTTATATTTATAAAAAAGTAAAAATTAATAATCATTTTTTATTATGCATATCATATAAATATTTTAATACATATCTCACACACATTTGTATTTATTATACGATATATCATACTTCGTGAAGTATGATATATCATATATTTATTATAAATGAGTATTTAAATCATTTTTGATTTGAGATGTTAATGTCCGGGAGTAAAAGAAAGTTATGTATGATATATATTAAATAAAATCTTTTTAAATTTTAAGTAAAGAGAATTTTTTATATTTAATATATGATATGAGTAAGAGAAAATTTTATATATATATAATATATAAAGCCGAAGTTAAGGAGCTCGCAGCTTCCAATTGGATTTCTAATACGTGTAGAGATATACAAACTGCGATTATTAAAACTTGCGCCTATAATAATCGTTTTGCTTTAAAATGTGCATTTGGTGAGTCGTATAATGATTTGTACCCTGGTACAATTTATTCTCCGCCTTCCTATGATGTCCGTTTTCCATCAGCTATTATGAGTAGTTGATACTATCTATTTACCTTCATTGGTATTTTCGATTATGAGAATATCAACACACTTGTGGGAGATAGATTATTTCAGTTATTTTATTCTTTTGAAGAGTAGGAATTATCATGAGTAAAAATTAAAAATAAATTATGCGTAAATTAAATTTTATATTTATGGTATATTATTATATTACGCGTATATATATTATATACTTATGTCCCCACACACATCACACATCACACCAAACACGTTTTACGCGTACTGGGGCATTTTTTGTTTTTAAACTTTTTTCATATTATTCATCCATTGTTTATTTGGGGGTAAAATACTTTTAAATGGACCTTGAACTTTCTTAGTTTTTTGCATTTTGGAAGCATCTCGACGACGCATTTTTTGATCAATTGCTTCTAATTCAACTGCTGTTACCCATTCCAAAAAAGGATCCGATTTCGACCTCGCTATTGTTAAGATACCATCTTGAAATCTCATTCCTGGAACGACTTGTAACTCATGCTTTTCTGGCATTTTACCATGTCTCCATTCTTTAACAACAATTGATGGTAATATTTGAAGTTCATATAAATATCGAAATAAAACCAATGCTTTATTACTATCATAAATTTCTGACTGTACAACTAAACGGCGTTCTAAATAAGACATTAAAAGAATCTCCGCATCTTTTCGAACATTGTGATATTTCTCAAACAACTTTTTCAATGTCAATGGAAATGATTTCTCCAAGGTTTCATGATTTTCTGTGTGAAAAATAATTTCAAACCAAAATCGAAGAATTTCTAAATTATCTAAACTAAAATGCTTTAAAGTTTTTTTCACTGCTTTGAAAAAATTAACACGTGATTTTTTCGATGAAACCATTGTATTTTTTACATGTACACTAAAATTTAAAAAGTTCTTCCCAGAAAAGCTTTGATAGGCAAGGTCACAACGTTTTACATTATCTCTATTTTCTAATTTTAACTTTAACATTTTATCACGCTCGAGCCGGCGTTTTTCAGCTGCTTTTGGACCTATCTTGCCTCTTTGGGAAAAACGTGATTTTAAATTGTTAATGTTATGTTTTAAATGTTTATCATTATTCATTCTCTCCCATTGCATTTGTCTACCATTTTTAAAACCTGGGGAGAGACCTATCACTTCTGAACCTTTTGGATACCGCTTAGCTTTCGTTTTTCGCCCTCTGCTTTTTTTCAAAGGGGAGTTAGTATTAAAAGTAGGACTGAAAAGAGACTTTGGTAAACCATGGTTTGGCGGTGTAGGTTGCATTGTATTTGTATTATTCATATAGGAGTAGTCTTTTTCTATTTCATTTTTAACTGTTTCTGAAAGGGACTGCATTGGTATAGGGCTCTTTAGTGATTGCGTATTTATATCTAATTGGTTTAACAATTCACGTCCTACAATTTCATTTTGATTACTTTTTACATACCGAGTCCTGCTAGCAGTATTAGCATTACCAACATTAATAAGATTACCACTATCATTATTATTTACTTTTTTCGTTTTTTCAGTGGATAATCCATCTATTTTACTCAAAACATTTTGAGTATTCTTCAACGAGTCATTCATGCCGTCCGTTAGAAACAATGTATATATTATTGAATATTAAAGATAATAATATACACTGATGAAGTAGGTAGAAAACAATATTAGTATTGTATAATTTTATAATGTTATTGATTCGTGATAACATCACATTTATTACGATCGTTAGGGATTGTATTGATATTGTTGGAAATAATATACATATGTGGATAAAGATAATATTATTTTTTTGTTGTTGTTCTTGAATTTTTTATAACTGCTACGCAACGATTTTTCGACGATGTGATGGCAAATGGCCTTTTAATATTAATGCTATGTGAATGCTAATTTTAATAAAAAAACTTGTTGGGGGTGAACTTTGTGCCATCAGCTTTTTTTTTCAGCTTTCCCAGCTTTCTGGCTTTCAAGTCATGATAATAGTATTAATAGACGACTATTATAATATTTACTATTATTTGGTATAATATTAGTAGTGTATATATTATAATAACAACACAAACCTATTATTGCAATTCCTGGCAATCCAGCACAATCACTGCACGGCATCATGCTGGCATGCCAGGCATGCACTCATCATCATCGTTTTTTTTTTTTGATGATGATTGATTTATTTTTTTAATTTATTCACGACGTGATTATCAGTATTTATTACTTCATTACTACTTCGAAACTTCGAAATTATATATATGTAGTGCTATACAGATAATTAATATTGATTTTAGATGATTGTTTATTACTTTTTACCTGGTTAATTTAACAAGCAAGAAAATCATCACCACATGATATACTGCATGTAAAAGCTTCTCATTGAAATAAAAGTATTGATAAACTATAGAAAGAGAGAAAAGATGGCAATATGATTGAAACATTGCATGATAAAGACCCAAATAAATGGCAAAAAACAACATTAAAACATTTTAAAAATGTTATGGATAAATTATGTCATCCTGAACAAGAAGAGGAACAAAATACAAAAGATGAAGAAGAAGAAAAAGAACAAATTTTTATTGACCCATATATAATATTAACAACGAAAGATTATTTAGGGCGTATTCCTATATATCATGCAATCACAAACGGAGCAAATAAATATGTAGTTGATTACATTAAGAATATTATGGTAGAAGGTGGAGTCTCTGAAAAATTTTTAAACAACATAATTGGCAATGCTACTATCACAAATGCTGAAAACAATAATACTGACAATAATAATAACTGTAGAATGATAGCTGGTCTATACGAATGTGACATTGATGCAGAAGCGTGGAAATATACAACTGCAGATCATGTCAAATTATTGATGAAAGAAAAAATAAAAGAGAAGAATAAAACGAATGGTACAAGTCCTGGTGGAAGTAAATACGATGTAAACGATACCAAACGTATGGAACAAATGCTTAATACAGATGGTGGACGATGGGGTAATATACCGATATTTTATGCTGTGTATTATAGCGCCAAAATGAGTGTTGTTAAATATATGTTTGAAAATAATAAGTATGGAACTTTAAATTGGCGTAGTGACACTGGTTGGACCTTGCTCCATTACGCTGCTATTTGGAATCAATGCCATTTGTTGCCATATCTAATATTGGCATATGGAATGAATGAAAATGGATTATATGTTAAAGATGAGGATGGAATGACTGCACTTGATGTAGCAAATGATTTTACTAGGAAAGATGCTGCAACAATACTATCAAAACCTTTTATTACATTAAAGGAATATTACATTCATATGGTAAAAACTGAGAAGCATAACAAAGACACAAAGTGTAAATTTAATGAAGAATTGAAAACTTTTTTAAATATTATAAAAGATGAATATGCATCTCAAACGAAAAATATTGAAAAATACTATGATTTTGAAAAAATAGATGATGATGATGAAACGTATATCTTTGAATTTTTAGAAAATTACGATGAAGCATTTATGAAAATAGATATAGAAAATAAAAACGAAGATACAAAATTATTTGCGAAAGATGGGCCAGCGTTAATAAATTATATCAACTTGTTTAAGATATGGGATTATGGATCTATCAAAGAAGAGGAAAAAGTCATAATTTGGAAACATTTACTTAATTTATGTAATATTGCATTGCAGTACATAGATATAGAAGAAAGCGATATTGACTTGTTGGTAGAAGAATATTCAATGTTACATTTAGCAATTTTATTAAAGGGAGATTTGGACGGCATTGACTTTATTTTAAATGAAGAACCCGATTTAACATGCAAACTAGATATTTTAGGACGAACACCATTGCACTGCATACTCAACAATATAAATGTTAATGATTTAGAATCGCTTGAATTAGGATTGACATATTTTAAACGGCTTGTGCATGTGAAACCGTCATCTGCAACAGTTTTAAATGTCGACAAAAAAACGCCATTACAATTAATATGCGAATTACCATACCATTCAATTTTATCAATACCATCAAATGCAACCAGACGGATACGCGAAAGTGAGGGAAATGACGAGGATCAAGACGTTTGCAACAGCAAGAAAGATGACATTTCAACTGTTCATTTAGAAATAATTAAAGTTTTATACAATGCAATTCCATCAACAACGTTTCACGATCAAGAACATCATGATCGTCAAAATATAATCAAATCCTATTGCATCTGGCCAAAAGCATTATTATGGTTTAAATTGCTTGGATCGACATATGCACGGTATACTATTACTCAATCTACCAACATATCAACAATACACAAATCAAATATGGCAATAGTCCATAATGCAGTGGATTTAATGGAAAATAATAAAAATATCGTGTTAAAAATAATGAAAGATAAAGAAAATTTCTCAAATGAAATTTATGCTAGGAAAATTAAGGATGATGCATATCGAAATAATATTGATGAATGTGCAATTAAAGTTTTAGGTTGGCATGTACCATTTGATCAAGACGCATTTGCAACAATAGATAAAAATGCTTCTAAGTTAAGCCAAAACATTGTAAACAGGTATGAAAACGCAGAACGTACAAACAACGCTGGCGAATATGTACTAGTGTTAGAACCAGCTATATGCACATTATATGATGATATTAATACTCAGTTTTTTGCTGGCCGAAATATTCAAGAAGTAATTCAAACTTTTCATGAAATTGTTACTCGTGTAAATCAATTACACAAATTAGGTCTTGTTCATTGTAACATTAAGCCAAAAAATATTTTAAAAGTAAAAAGTAATGCAACAACGGGTCATCCTAGTAGGAATTTTAAATATAAACTTGCAGACTTATGTCAATGTAAAAATATTGGTGAATTTCGTTGTATAAAAGAAGAAACCACAGGCGACAAAGGCAAACCAATTAGTGACAATGAAAAGTTTGATTTAAATAGTAAGAGTGGAGAATATTCTTCCGCCTACATGGCACCAGAATTTGCACAACATTTTTTCGCAAATTTACAACCACAGAAAGGGATTGAAGTTAAACCATCTATGGACATTTGGTCTTTAGGAGTAATTTTATATGAATTGTGCACTGATGAATTCTTATTTAAAAAAGACACCAGTCGAGATAATTTATTAAACAATATAGATAAAGCTAGATTATGTTTATGGCATACAATACCTGATGATAATTATTTAGACAAAGTTTTTTTAAATACTATCATCGAAAAAAAAGAAGGTGAAGAGGATGATGAAAAGAAAAAAAGAACGGATGCAATTAAAGCTTCCGTTTTCTTTGCGAAAAATTTGATCCGCTGGTGCTTAAAAGGGAAGGAAAATGAAAGACCATCCATTGATGACATATTCAACCATCCTTTCCTATCTAGCTTAAAACAAAAAGAGGAGGAAGAAGAACAGGATGAAGAAACAGATGATGAAGGTGTTTATGAGGAAAATGAAAGTGATCATAATAATAAACCAGGATGCGAACACGATGGGGACATAGTAGAAATGAAATATCATGGATTTTTAAGCTATCCACGAGGTGATGGGGGTATTCTTGGTGCAAATTTCTATAATGTACTACATAATAATTTAGGGATAAACTTATGGTATGATATGCCAATCACGCATACACATTCATTTGAAAAAATGAAAAAGGGTATACTTGCCAGCGATGTTTTCTTCGTAATTTTAACAGAAGATATATTATCCACACAAATTTGCCAAAATGCATTTGCAGTCGCTATTGAATATAACAAGCCAATTCAAATAATAATTGAAAATGAAATGCGTTTTAACGGGTTTGATATAGATAAGGAATGGGAGCAGCGTTTAGTACCTGCTGATTTAGAAAGAAAACAAGAAGACGCATTGAGGAAAGCAGATGGGGAATGGCAAAAAGCTATTGGGTTGTTAAATTTTACAAAAGCAGACACTTCATCTGGAAGAGATATTGGTGAATTAGAAAAGGATATCGCGAAAAAAGAAAAGGTTGTGATGAAATTGAAACACGAAATCAAAAGCAGGGAAAATTTAGAAATAACAATTGAAGAGGTAAAAGCTAATTTACAAAATGCTGTGCCATATCGCCGTTTGCCTTTCGAGCAATGTGCTATGTTGTACGAAATATGCAAACGTAATCAATGGCATTTGCCTCCAAAAATATCGAAAACCGTGTATGTAGATACAATTCAAGTGGATAATGCTTATTTCAGACGATTGAAACCGCGATGTAAAGTATACGTCATTTACAATTCGTTTAATGGCGATGATATTCTTAATGAAATTAAAGAAAATATTCCATATATCACATTTACGGAGGATATTAATGATGTACCATTAGTGACATCCTACTTAGTTATATTAACAAAAGCAATACGAATTAGAAAAAGGGATGCTTTTTTCATGAAATGTTTAAACGATGATCAACGTTATGAAAACGTTGATAGGTTAATAACAATTACAAAACGGCATCACGATGATAGTACAGCAGTGTATAGTGATAAAGATGGATGGTTATTTGGCTCAGATGAGCAAAGAAAAGAACCGCGTGAGATTGCAGATGCAATTTCAAACCATGAACCTATATATTATCGCCCAAAATCACATTGTATTGACACAAATGATCATAAGAAAGAAGATGACCAAGCATATCCATATCGACATGAATTTAACTGTATGAAAATGGAATTATTAAAACAAATTCGTCATATGCATGAAGAGTATTGCAATATATTATTTGATCCTAAAAAAAGAAAGAAGGACAAGGCGGAGAGGTAATAATCTATAAAAGGTCCTAATAGACTTTTTTATAGAAGGATATAATAAGGAGAGGTAAAAAAAAAAACCGAGAAACTCTGGTGAATGGTGCAATTCCACTGGTATACCTGGTAAATAAATATATATATGATATTTATAAATATTTATATCTCTCATAGTGGGGATTGTAAAATTAGCAGGTAAATATGGCTTGGTACTGTCTAGTAAAAATTTAATATAAGGTTACGTCAATTTTTTAAGATAACTACCACACCAAACCTGGCAAACCACCAAAGGCCAAATCCACACTATAAGTTATATTTATATATATATACATGCATATGCAAAGATTACAACAAATCTGGTACGAGCGTAGTTTTATGTCAAAGTATTTAAAATGCATACATACAAATATTTGAGGTAGCATTATTGCAAATTTTATTTGAAGCTCTCTACTGTGTGCTACTCTCTACGAACGGTACCTAAATTTCTTTCTCTTCAACTTCTGTTTTCGTTTTGATTAATTATTAATTTCGATATTTCACCTTTTAATTGTATCAACAAATGATTTATTTTTTTATATTTCTTCGGTATTCCCCCTCCCCTAGAATGATTCAAATCATCAGCATTACTATGATGATGGTCCGCTAAGGACGATAAATTATCTCCTCCAATTGTTTTCTTATCTTTCCTATTTAACAAATCTTTTTCATATACATTTTCTATGTAATTTAACAATTGTTTACTCGATTCAAGATAATTTTGATCTTCCGCCTCCTCATCCAACATTTTATTTGCTAATTCTAACTGTCGTTGTAACTCAATGTTTGTCCATTGATTGGTATCATCACCAATTGATAAAGTTTTGCCTCGTTTATCTTTCTTTGGTACTATAATGTGTTCGATAGTTGATGATTGTGATCTAAATCGTGCGTTGACGGTAGACTCATCATTAAATCCATTATACTGCACATAATTACCTTCCATGGAATCATCCATTAGGTCTTTTCCAGCATGAAACTTGGCACTTCGAATTAATGTATTGAAGCCATTTAAAAGCCATTCTTTTTCATGGTTTGAATCAACACGAATTTCCAACGCAACAATATTGTTACTTCCAATTGCATTGTTGTTGTTGTTTTTACTATTATTATTTTTGTTTGTCCTACCATTGTTAACATTTTTGTTATTATTATAATTATTATTAATATTGTCACTATCTTTATCACTATCTATATTATTTCGAATAATTAATGAAACATAGTAATAATATGGATTCTTTGGATCTTTGCTTACTGTTTTCAAGACTCTTACACCGTCTAAACTAGCCAAATCGATATCTATACGATAGCTAGGATATGCTGCTTGCATATGGGCATTCCGCCAACCGACACATATAACATCGTCAGCTGAGTCTATCCATAATTGTAACGAATTTTCACCTGCACTATCAACTTCGGTGCATTTTCATAATTAAAATATTTATTTCGATTTAGAAATTATAGAATTTATTAAGATTATTGAATGATTGAAAATTATATATGTATAGAAGATGAATGATGAAAATATTAGAAAGAGAAAAAGAATTTGTATATATCGATTGTTATATATATATATATTTATATATTGATATTGATATTGAAATTTGTGCGTATATATATATATATTGATTTATTTGATTTGCTACAATTATGGCATCATCTTCATCGTCCTCGTCGATGATTGATTTGACGACGACTACTACTACCACTACAACGACTACGACGACTATGATAAATAATAGTCAAAGTAATGGTGGGAATACAATACCAATACCTGAACATTTCATATGTCCAATTTCTAGTGAGATATTTAAAGATCCAGTTATGGCTTCTGATGGACAAACTTATGAAAAAAAGGAAATAACAAAATGGATAAAAAAACAAGGAAAAAGTGCGACATCTCCCATGACAGGTTTAAAGCTGAAAAGTAAAGTATTGATCCCAAATCATAGTATGAGAAGTCAAATTGCAGCATGGCAACAAAACAATAAAAATGGTAAACATTTGGAAAAAGCATTTAAAGATTTGGTTGGGGTTTTAATGACTGCCTCATCAAGTGAAGAATTGATCAGAGTAATCAATAATATTTCTAATGCTATCCAATCAAGTGACAAAGTATTAGTAACTATGAAGAAACTTGACAAATGGACCAGTATTGTCGATGATGAACTTCTAACAGATGAAGCTGTATCTTCTTTTGATGTTTTAAAATCTCAAGTATTAGTAATAACAAACAAGAAAGAAATTGAATTGAAACAGCTTTCTGATATAAATAAATGTCAATCACTTATGATGGAGAAAAAACAAGAGGAAAGCATGCAGATAGATATTGAGCATAAAAAGGTTTATGATAAATATGAAAAGTCTAAAGTAACATATGAAAAGTCTAAAGCAGCATTTGAAAAAGCAAGAGCGAAGATGAATAATGATGAGTTGGAATTAAAACGTGTTATAAAAGCGAAAGATACCAATGCACAACAAATTGAAATCTTGGCAGGTTTAATGCAACAATCCATTTCAGAAATGAATAATAATAATAACATTGTTTGTGATAATAGTAGTAGTAATAATAACAATGGAAAAAGAAATTTACCAAACATTGATGGATCATCAAGAAAATCTAAACGACGTAAAACGAATAGTAATACTTTCAATGATGAAGTTGATTTGTCTTTTGGTGCTTGTAAAATATTTGAATATGGATTAAATCATGCAGTAGTTGAAAATTCAAAAATTTTCATACCATTAAAGTATCAAACAGTGATTGAAGCATCAGCATATGGTGGATTTGAGCTTGCAATAGGATATTGTCACTTACATGGACTTGGTAATTTTGTCAATGATGAGAAAAAAGGATATAATATAATTAACAAATATATTAAGACTAACAAAGATGACAGTTTGGCACAATATTTAATGGGTCGTATGTATTATTTTGGTCAAGGTGTTACAAAAGATTACAAAAAAGGAGTTGAATGGTTTACAAAATCAGCAGAACAAGGTGATGCACGTGGTCAAAATCATCTTGCTTATATGTATGAATATGGTCGTGGCGTTACAAAGGATCTCAAAAAAGCAGTTGAATGGTATACAAAAGCAGCAGAACAAGGATATGCAATGGGTCAATGCAACCTTGGTTATATGTATCAAAATGGTAACGGTGTTACAAAGGATAGCAAAAAAGCAGTTGAATGGTATACAAAATCAGCAGAACAAGGATATGCACTCGGTCAACTTAATCTTGGTTATATGTATGAATTTGGTAACGGTGTTACAAAGGATCTCAAAAAAGCAGTTGAATGGTATACAAAAGCAGCAGAACAAGGATATGCACGAGGTAAATGTAATCTTGGTGTAATGTATGAATATGGTAATGGTGTTAGAAAAGATCTCAAAAAAGCAGTTGAATGGTATACAAAATCAGCAGAACAAGGATATGCACGTGGTCAATCTAGTCTTGGTTATATGTATGAAAATGGTGAAGGCGTTACAAAGGATCTCAAAAAAGCAGTTGAATGGTATACAAAAGCAGCAGAACAAGGAGACACAAACTCTATCGAAGCACTTGCACGCTTGTCGTAGATAAAAAATAATATGTACTTTATTAATTAGCGCAGCAGTACATTGAAGCCCACAAACTTTAGCACATACATTTTAATTTTTAAATGCGCGCATCTGTGTAAATTTTATGTTTTTTATCTTTTTTTTTTTGTTGTTGAAAAACAAGAACAACAAAGCCCAAACTTAAAACCAACTTGAAGATGAGTGTGCATATCTCTAAATATACTATTGATTATGTGTAAATGTGTAGCCTACCAATTTTCTACGAGTTCGTAATAAAAATAAATGCATAATTTAAATTACTTTTTTAGCATTTTCCAGGAATCGAATTTAAATTGCACAAAAAAAAAATTTTGTCGACACACATGAATAATCAAAGTGGAATTTTAAATACAGGCAATTTAGCATCACTAGATATAGCACTGTGACACAGACCAATAACTCGAGGTGCGAACTCGGGCGAATTTTACAGTGTCAATTTAGCACGACATTAATAACACTGACACAGGCTTTACCTGGGCCAGTTTTGCGGAGAAATTAAAATTTGGACCAAATTTTTTGATTTTCAGGATCAAACTAAAACTGGCAACCCTGGCCTGCTGGCAAAGGCACAACAAAGTGGTGTTAAAAAATGTTTGCATTTTTTATGATATTTGCTGCACAAAAAATAACATTTATTATAATTGAAATAATGTTAATTTATTGAAAATCATCAAAGATAGATAAAGAAGAGAAAAAAATTATTGAATGATTGAATATATAGAAATATTATAATGAATGTGCGAATGATGAAATACTAGAAATAGTATATATATATATAGAAAGAAAAAGGAATTGTATATATATATTGATATTGATATTGGAATTTGTGTGTGTGTATTGATATATTTGATTAGCTATAATTATGGCATCATCTTCATCGTCCTTGTCGTCTACTACTACTACCACCACAACAACTACGACGACTATGGTAAATAATAGTCAAAATAATGGTGGGAATGCAATATCAACGCCTGCACATTTCATATGTCCAATTTCTGGTGAGATATTTGAAGATCCGGTTATGGCTTCTGATGGACAAACGTACGAGAGAAAGGGCATAACAAAATGGATAAAGCAAAAAGGATCAAATGCTACATCACCATTAACTGGTTTAAAGCTGAAAACTAAAGTATTGACTCCAAATCATAGTATGAAAAGTCTTGTCGCAGAGTGGCAACAAAAAAATAAAAATGGTAAACATTTGGAAAAGTCTTTGAAATATTTGGCTGGAGAATTAATAACTGCTTCATCAAGTGAAGAATTAATCAGAGTAATCAATAATATTTCTAATGTTATCCAATCAAGTGACAAAGTATTAGTGACTATGAAAAAACTTGACAAATGGACCAGTATTGTCGATGATGAACTTTTAACTGCTGAAGTTATATCTTCTTTTGATGTTTTAAAATCTCAAGTATTAGTAATAACAAACAAGAAAGAAATCGAATTGAAACAGCTTTCTGATATAAATAAATGTCAATCACTTATGATGGAGAAAAAACAAGAGGAAAGCATGCAGATAGATATTGAGCATAAAAAGGTTTATGATAAATATGAAAAATCTAAAGCAGCATTTGAAAAAGCAAGAGCGAAGATGAATAATGATGAGTTGGAATTAAAACGTGTTAAAAAAGCGAAAGATACCAATGCACAACAGATTGAAATTTTGGCAGGTTTAATGCAACAATCCATTTCAGAAATGAATAATAATAATAACATTGTTTGTGATAATAGTAGTAGTAATAATAGCAATGGAAAAAGAGATTTATCAATCATTAATGGATCATCAAGAAAATCTAAACGACGTAAAACGAATAGTAATACTTCCAATAATGATGTTGATTTGTCTTTTGGTGCTCGTAAATTATTTGAAGATGGATTAAACCATGCAGTATTTAAAAATTCAAAATTGTTCATACCATTGAAATATCAAACTATGATTGAAGCATCAGCATATGGTGGATCTGAGCTTGCAATAGGATATTGTCACTTACATGGACTTGGTAAATTTGTCAATGATGAGAAAAAAGGATATAATATAATTAACAAATATATTAAGACTCGCAAAGATGACAGTTTGGCACAATATTTAATGGGTCGTATGTATTATTATGGTCGTGGTGTTACACAGGATTACAAAAAAGCAGTTGAATGGTTTACAAAAGCAGCAGAACAAGGAAATGCAAAAGGTCAAAATAATCTTGGTGTATTGTATGAAAATGGTAAAGGTGTTACAAAGGATAAAGCAAAAGCTGTTGAATGGTATACAAAATCAGCAGAACAAGGATATGCAACAGGTCAAAATCATCTTGGTGCAATGTATAGAAAAGGTTATGGTGTTACAACGGATGACAAAAAAGCATTTGAATGGTATACAAAATCAGCAGAACAAGGATATGCAGGTGGTCAATCTAATCTTGGTGTTATGTATCGAATTGGTCAAGGTGTTACAAAGGATTACAAAAAAGCATTTGAATGGTTTACAAAATCAGCAGAACAAGGATATGCACGTGGACAATGTAGTCTTGGCGTAATGTATGATAATGGTTATGGTGTTACAAAGGATTACAAAAAAGCAGTTGAATGGTTTACAAAAACAGCAGAAAAAGGATATGCACGTGGTCAATGCAATCTTGGTGTAATGTATGAAAATGGTAAAGGCGTTACAAAGGATTACAAAAAAGCAATTGAATGGTATACAAAAGCAGCAGAACAAGGAGACACAAACTCTATTGAAGCACTTGCACGCTTGTCGTAGATAAAAAATAATATATATGTACTTTATTAATTAGCGCAGCAGTACATTGAAGCCCACAAACTTTAGCACATACATTTTAATTTTTAAATGCGCGCATCTGTGTAAATTTTATGTTTTTTATCTTTTTTTTGTTGTTGTTGAAAAACAAAACACAAGAACAACAAAGCCCAAACTTAAAACCAACTTGAAGATGAGTGTGCATATCTCTAAATATAATAATTGATATGTGTAAATGTGTAGCCTACCCAATTTTCTACGAGTTCGTAATAAATGCATAATTTAAATTACTTTTAAGCATTTTCCAGGAATCGAATTTAAATTGCACAAAAAAAAAATTTTGTCGACACACATTAACATGAATAATCGGCCGCTGAGCGATATCTTTATATTAGCTCCTGCTATTGCCTGCTATCCAATGATATTACGATGCTAATTCCAGCAGTTGAACTCCCACATCCAACAAAAATGAATGAATATTATTTATTATAATTAAATACATACATACATATATACACAACCAACACACACCTTCGACGTATTGGCAAGACGTGTAGAATATATGTATTCGTGTAGACATTTAGCAACGTGTAAATTCATTGAAAGAGATATTGGTGTATCTTATCTGGCCTAGATATCTCTACCGTATTGAATTATTTTATCCGTGTTGGGAATATATATATTGTGTGTGGATATCCGCATTGAACTCTACGATCGTCTTTTACGTAGTTGGTAGCTTTTTCTCAGACGTGTAAAAACATATCCAACGCGGTGTAGAAACATAGACACGGCGGAGGTTGTTCAAAACATTTACAAACATATCTTTATCGACAGGTGTGATTGGTACGGCTGGTGTGGCTGGTGGTTATAGTTTTTCTCCGGTTGTGCATCGTTGAGGTCGTGGAATATTTTCTAGAAAAGGTATAAACGTGGCGATTATTAAATAGGTTCTCAACGGGTTAGATAGCAACTTCAAGCCCTGTTAGGAAAGCTATACAGTGAATAGAAAACTTCTAACGCGTATTAATTGCCTAACCTCTGTCACTGTTTACTGGGTTGATTGGCTAGTCGTTGAAAGTGTTTAAGACTTCTAAAAGGGCTTACTGACGGCATAATTAGGCATAAGCGCGATATTAATATAAACGCATTCGATATTGATCGATTCACCCACAATCCAACCCCTTTGTCCAATCCAGCTAAAATAACCATGGGGGGTTGCTCTTCAATTCCATTAGTTTTTGAAGGCTCCGTAGTGATTGAAAAAATTATAAGAAATGGGCAGGGTACTCCCAGCATTGCATGTAAGAGTGATGCTTCGATTTTGGTGTGTACAAATGCATCTGGGCCGTATCAGGTTTTTGAGTACCCTCCCGATGGCTCCGGGGATGGCAAGGTAGTGATTGAAAAAATTATAAGAAATGGGCAGGGTACTCCCAGCATTGCATGTAAGAGTGATGGTTCGATTTTGGTGTGTACAAATGGATCTGGGCCGTATCAGGTTTTCGAGTACCCTCCCGATGGCTCCGGGGATGGCAAGGTAGTGATTGAAAAAATTATAAGAAATGGGCAGGGTAATCCCAGCATTGCATGTAAGAGTGATGCTTCGAT
>Ga0099797_100381_pt1 | contig 29150 bp, 19 predicted proteins | sample Uncmet_Sort48C_1_FD_89871 | JGI IMG/M metagenome (GOLD analysis project Ga0099797, IMG submission 89871) | Marine eukaryotic communities from CALCOFI LINE 67, Pacific Ocean - C012_Sort48C_1 | ecosystem: Environmental > Aquatic > Marine > Oceanic | place: Pacific Ocean: Monterey Bay | collected... | reverse complement strand
GGTTAAGGTTATGTAATATAGTTATTAGATTGTGCTTGGATATTTTGTGGTATAGGGTATGATTTATCCTGTCTATCGTAATAAATATCACGACCATTTCGATCATATACCCCTGGATGTCCGTGACTATTAGTACCACCGTTGCCACTATCCCTACTAGGTGGCTTTGAAATTTGTTGCGGTTTAAAAGTATGTTCCTCGCTGACTTGTCCTCGCTTTCGTTCGGCTCTACGTTGCTTCGCTAATGCAATAGCTTCCGCGCGCTTTTTAGCCCATTCATTTGCTTTGTCGGAATTTCTGTGTCGCCGTGTAGACATGATATAATTAAATAATCTATTCTAAGCTCCTGACACGTTTCCTGCTTTTTTTCAAAATGGGTTGTAATCAAATAGGCCAATATATAGTACGAAAATATGTGTTATATATCGTGCTTATACGTGTGGGCGTCGTTGTGTATATATATTAAATAATGCGTCGTCGTCAATTGCATACAGTAAATGCAATATATTCACACGACTACAAGATTAATATAACTGTAATTGGGATTAACAAATACAATTTGGTGACTGTACAAGTCGATGTGTTGCAGCGTACACAAATGAGGCAGTACACCATAATAATACACAATATATTATCATCATCATCATCATCACATCGTAATAATAATAATAATAATATTATATAATAATAATAATCATGCAATTATTTGTTACGTGGTGTGTTAGTAGTATTATTATTATTAGACAATATTATTATTTTAATATTATTATTTATTATTTATTACTATCAAAATTATTCTTCATAATAATAAATAAATAATAATATGTAATATATATTAGTACGGGATTCGACATAGTTGAAATGTGACAACGTTCGCCTGCCTGGCCTGGACATCAAATTGAAATATATAATATAACTGAAAAAACTAATAGTCGAAATACCTTAATTTAGAAGAAAATAAATTTAAATTTCAAATTTGTTGAACCATGATTGAAATTATATTGAGTACTATGTATTTTATTTCTATATAAAAGCACAGTATAGAAAAAATAGTAGTAGTGGGAGGAGTGCTATTATCTTACTCATTAATTTAAATAAAATTTTATACTACTGTGTATCTATATTTATATACAAGGATGCATACGTTGTATAAAAAAAGTTACTTAGTTTTTCTGCCGCTGCCCCTTTTCTCTTCCTCCTCTCTTCTTCTCTTTCTTAACAATATTTGATCAATTTCATCTTTGTGACCCACCAGCCAAGCATAAACACTACCAAACATTGGATGATTCAAACTTGTACTGTTTTCTTGACTAATATAATTTGGATTGGTTGACGGTTCATCCCATCTTTCCCATAAAGTAGTACCTTCACCTTGTTTTTTCAACATAAACCCAAGTGATGGAGACTCTCGGCTTTCCAATAAATCAATTGCCAACTCAGTTTCACCAATGAATGACAATACTTCGAATAGATATCTCCATCCAATCAAACCGACAGTATGACGTCTACCACGTGATTGAATATCTTTTACTAACGCATCTTTTGCCATTTTTTTACGGGTATCATTTGCTTTAAATAATTCTTCTTTATTGCCACCAGTAGTATTATTGATAATCATTTCTTGAGGGGGAGAATTCCAATATAAAATTCTTATTGCCATAATACTATTCAGTTGAACAAAAGTATGGTTTGTACCATACTCCATTAAGGTTTCATTCCAATAAAAAGCATCAAAACGCGCGCGTTGTTTCGATGCCATGGTATTGTACATCAAATGATCCTTCTCATTACCTATTGCTTTTGCCATTTCACTCATTGCATCTAATTGCAAAATTGTATAAGATGTTGAAATAATTCGTCCAGTATCTCGCGTTGTAGCGAAACGTACTAATGGATTAGACCAATCGCCATAGAATCCACATTTGGAATGACCAGCGCGAATGGGTGGAGGTGGTACACTGTTGCCACACATCTCCATCATTTTTTTGGTAAATGTTTTCAGTCTTGCATAATATTTTTTAACAAATTGTGCATCACCATCTGTTTCATATAAAAGTTTAACAGTCAATGGAAACACTGGCGTCCAACCCCCGTTATCACCAGGGCTACTTCCATTATGACTTGGAAAAGTAGAAGAACCGTCTGCCATGTTTCTGTTTGTTTGAAATTGTACATGGGGCACAGTGTCATCAATCGTACCATCTGGTGCATCACTGATAAAAGACAGATCAAAATTATCTGACAAACTACGCACATAATTGCGAAGATAAGGTATCCCTTCTTTAAAAAGAAGTAAAAGGGTTGGTGCTGTCATTAACGTATCTCCAGTCCAAGCAACTTTTTCACGTTGTGGGCAACTCGTTTGGTAACCAATTTGGTTTGAAAGCATAGTACGCTCAATCATCGTTGCTACGGAAGTAAGAATTGGTGATGATGGAAAAGTCAAACGGGAAGACAGAGTTGTGGACGTGACAGCAGAAAAATTTGTCCTGACACGAATTGCAAACATTTCGCATGCCCAGGAAACGCTACTGCCACTGTTGCTGTAGCTTACATCATTGTATCTACTCACAGTACCGCCAGGCATAATAACAGATGGACATCCTTTAACTTTCACATAACGATAACCATGCCATGTAAACCTAGGTTCATACACCTCTTCTTCCCCTTCACCATTGCTTATATAATGATCTGTTTGATTTACACATACCCTTGATGGTACAGGACAAGGATATTGATTAAATAAATCACCAGTTTTTAAATTTATCATTTCTCCATGTGCTAAAAAGATTTGTGCTCCTTTGGATGATTTGTGCTCGAGAACTCTGATTTTGGAATAAGTTGTATTTTTTTTAAAGGTAGGTATGTGGTTCTTAACATGCAATCTTGTCCACCCTGCACCATTTTCACCAAAATCAATCACACATGTATCTTCGCTGAACCATGTAATATTTTTTGAAATAGATGGCACCGACGTTACAGTTGGTGGAATAGATTTATCTTGACTTGTTAGTAATGGTGGTCGATAAAATGACGCGGAAGTATTGGCAACGTGTTTCCAACCGGCAGTTATTGTGTCATTTTGATTGTACGATGCCCACCCAGCAAAAGTTTCATTCCATTCAAGGGCATAAGCAATTCTCCCATCAAAAACTTCACCATTAAATAAGTCATCCTCTAATATTGGTCCAGAATGTGCATACCAAATATTGCTTGATGATGATGTAACCAAAACACTTTTACCGTTTACAACTAATTGTACCATGGCACCAACGTTTCCATACTGATAATGAGACCAATGCCCTCGTCCCAAGGCTATACCCAATGTATGATGTTTTGACAAACTATCATTATTTTTATGTAATAGTTCTGTTACGTTCAACTCAACGTAAAACATTCTTCTTTCCCACTGTGAAAGAGCAGGCTCTAAGACACGACGGCCAACACCACTACCCCCAGCCCTTTTACCATCAACATAGACTTCTGCTATTCCATTCACTGCGATATAAACAGTTGCCGATAATAACTCTTCATCAGTAGTTGGTGGGACCTGAAAATTTGCTTTCAACAAACCACCTGGGCCAAATTTATAAAATGAGTTATTGTAGTTCCACCCACCAATATATTCAGCATTTTTCCAGTCAGGAAAAGTTAATAATGATGTCGCGACTGCAAACTGTTCCGTTACTACAGCCAAACAAATAACAACAAAGATAATCAATGATGTGTTCTGAATACCAGGAAGCATCATTAGAATACAAAAAACTGGAGGTGTGAAAAAACGTAGAAATGTTTTCGTATTGGTTCGCATTCGAAAGGGCAGTTTAAGTTCAGCGGCGAGTTTTTTTATTATTATTATTTTTTTTTTATTATTATTATTATTTATTATTATTATATAATAATATAGCACTATAATAATAATAATAACACAATTATAACTAATAATAATAATTATTATTATATGTGTTATTTTTTAGCAGGTACACAGCAGCCACGGGGGTAATACGAGAGCGTACTTGGTACGTTCTGTATCAGTATTCAACAACTTCTCAGACAGTTGCATTATCAGCAATCTGTTGTACATCACTACCATCGTTATCTTCCTCCGCATTTTCATATGAATCTGTACCGATATCAGTCATTTCTATTTTGTTATAACGCCCAGCACTTCTATTTTTTACGATGCCCTGTTGACCGAGCATCAATTTACCAACGAGCCAAGATGATAATATGTCTTGCCCATACATCAGCAGAGCTAAAAATATAATAAACCATGATATCCCTACATAATCAAATTTTAATTCTTTTACTAGATATGCAGCACCTGTCGGTTGTGCAAACAGAATTGCAAATCCAGCAGCATACGTCATAATAGCATTTGTTTTAATTAATATATTTGAAAGTGTAACACTAACACCATGTTTATTCTGCTGTGTTCCATCAGCACAATATCTCAAAAAACAATTCTTAATTAACACTTGAGATAATTTTGCAAATGCTTGAAACATCACCGAAAAACCAAAAATAGAAATAGCAGTTTGTTGTAATGCACCTATTGGTTCATCTTTCTCAAAATAATAAATAGATGACTTTAGGTCTTGATAAAATAGAATTAATACAGCTAAACCATGAGATATAAAAGAAATAAACGAGCTAAAAGATCTAAATTTTGCACCTACGCATTCCAATCCAAATAAACTACAACTCCATGACAAAACACATATCCCATTGAAAAACATCATGATACCACCCGATATCGCGCCTGCAAGAATTAAACGAGTATCGCTTCTTAAACCAGCATCATATCCTTGAATAGATTTAGATACGATGAAAAATGTTAGATTGCATACACTGAACCACATCAGCGCAATGCATTCCGTCCATTCGACATCCTTATCACTTTTTTCAATTGAACCTTCTATATTCGTATTTCCTTCTTTATGTCTCCATAATGATATTGTGTTGTAATACGAGCCTAGTGCAAGAAATATTAAACCTTGAAATTCATAGAAAAAGTGAGATACGCAAAATGTAGGTGGGTTCCGAGTATATACTGGTTGTCCATGATTGTGACTAATTACATAGCGATCACCACATGAGCCAACCATAACGTCGTAGCCCGTTGTAGCTAGTAAACAAACTAAAATAGATACAGTAACACCAGCCATTTTAATTCCTTTTTTTTTCCAACACACTTGCACGAGTATGTAAATAATTGCTATTACAATTAGAGAATAACCAAGAATGCTGTGGAACTTCGTCATCGACGTGGAAGTATCTTCTGCTGCATTTTCGGTACTTGCTGATGAAAAATCGTGTACAAATAATGAGCCACACACAATCAACAAAAGTCCAAAGCCAAGCATCGTTTTAATAGTATTTTTTTGAAAGTCAATATCACGTGCTGAAATTAGTTGTCCAACACACCATAAACCAAATGACACAATAGTTACATGAGCAAACACAGCTGTATAACGAGTGCTTCCATTCGCAATTTTATTCGACATATCACAATAAATATATAACTTAAATATGTGCTCTAAGTTTTCTTCGGGGAGTTCAAGCGTCTTCTTTTTACGGTTGCCTTTGAAACATTGTCAATCGACCAATACCTTCCTCAACAAGCATAAGGCGATGGTATTTTGGAGTTCTTAGTCTAAGTGTGACTCCAATAATAATTAGCGGTGATGATGATGAGATAATAAATAATAATAAAATAATAATAATAATAATAACTATATGCATCATGGAGGTATGCTGATGATACATTATAATATATAATTATACTCGTATACCACCACTAATAAAAATTGAAATTGTACCATTATTTATTAATGAATTCAATAGAGAATAATTATTAATGATAATTAATTAATTCAGTATTTTTTGTATTTTATATATTATTATATAGCTATACTATTATTACTACTCGTAGCACTAAACAACATAGACTTTTGTATTAAGAAAAGTAACAAATAAAATAACCAGCACCACAGAAAAGACGAAACGAGGAAAAAATCACAGAACAGTATTATATTGCATTAACATGTTAAAAAAATGTTACACATGTTGTTGTATTTATTATTATAGTACTTGGGTATATAATTTTATTGATTCTACAACACCCACTTTTGGTATTATCATACCTTGGAAAGCTAGATCTCTCTATGATAACTTATGTTTTTAGACTTTCTAGATTTGTAATACTTATGGCATTTAATACATCTGTGTGAGAAATTATACCAATTGGTTTCCCCGATGGGTCTACAACAAACACGCGATGTACACGATACTTGTCCATTTTCATCATAACTTCAAATAATGTTGTCTTCTTTGTCGCAGTTATTAATTTATTTTTTTTCGGCAAATTGGCGTCTCTGGTACGGGATGATTTCACTGTGTCGATATACTCAGACACGGACATATTCATGCGGTTTAATGCGTCAAAAGCAACTTTTATTTTTGCTGCTGCCTCAGATGCAGGACTATGGGATATTTTCTCCATATCAACATTGTTTGTTACATTATCATCTAAATCAAGAAATGCTAATAATGCAATATCGCTCGTTGAGAGCACATTCACCATTCTTCCCTTATTGTCTACTATTGGTATCGCAGTAATTTCATTCTCTGATATTAGGAGAAACGCATTAGCTGCATTTGAGTTTGAGTTCGCAACAATTAATTTACGATCAAAAGGGATTAAATTCAAACTCTCAATAGTTGCCGCTGTAATTTGTACAAGTGCAGAGCCCATTTTTTGCAAAGCCTTTTCTTTCATTCTTCCTACTGTATCCTCAGATCCCTCAGTTTTCGTGTTTTTAGTCACTTGTTTTTTTCTTAAATCTTTTACTTTTTTAATTAAATATGAGTTGATTGAACTTTGGCTAATCACAGAAATAAATTCATTGTTTTCATCAGTTACACACATTCGTTTAACACCATTCCCCATATGTATGATTGCCGATAATAAATTACTGTCTTCAGATACACTAAACGCAGCTTTCTCAAATGCTTTTGGTTTTCCATAATTTACGACCTTAGTGCTAGGTACAATAAAACTTCGCAACAAATTTTGCTCCGTACTTTGTAGTGAATCTAGTAAATGCTTCACTAAATCAGCATAGTCTACAAATCCATTGGTATTGCCGTCTGCATCAATTACGGGAGCTGATGATATATGATTTTCATGTAATATCGCAATGGCATCTTGCGTTGTAATATCAGCATTTAATGTAATTAACTTTGGTCGACCTTGCTTAATTTCAGAGATTTTCATTGCTTGAAGATATGTGCACTGAGGACCCCAATTGTGCAGATTTGATGCGTCAACAACTCGTGCTAATCTACTTCCTTTGTCCAACGTTGTGCTTCGTTTGATTCGTTGTCGCTGAGTTGTAGAACCTTGCTTGTTGTTATCAGTAACATTACCATCACTACTACTCGGTAATGCATTATCCATCATATTATTTATAGAGGATAACCGCGCTATTTCTTCAGGATCAATATCTTTGATATTTAATGCTTCAAATAACTTGCTGTATTGAAGACGGTTCTCTGGTTTTTCCTGCAATAAACGACATGTTAAATTCCTTGCATTGATAAGTTCCTCAGGTAATACAGGAAACGTAATTTCTGTTTCACCATTTAAATTTCTTTTGCTTTTTATGATTGTCCTATTAATCCTGGCTATTTCTTTAGGTGTGGCAAATGAATCAATCCCTATATCCCGAGATAGAAATGGATGGTCGTTCACTAACATCTCATACAATATAATTCCCAACGCCCACAAATCAATGGTATGAGAATAGCTATTGCGCCTCATAACCTCTGGTGCTATGTACAACAAAGTTCCACAAATTCTGTTTGCGTCGTCTCCATCCAGTTGACGTGCCATGCCAAAGTCACACAATTTTAACTTTCCATTTTTCCCTATTAAAATATTTTCTGGTTTTAAATCGCGGTGAACAATAGATGCAACACGTAGTGCCCTTAAACCAGATACAATATCATACAAATATTGATGTATTTTCGTTATGCTAGAAATTGGTGCTTCTTTGAATAAAATTTCTCGAAAGTTTCCATTTGGGCAAAACTCCATGACAATAACAATGGACGTATTATCTAATCTTGTATCGAATAACTCAACAACGTTATCGTTTTTTCTCAGCTTTGACAAAGCTGATAATTCAGATAACGTGCGCTCAACTTGCGTTTTCAATTTTTGCTCAGACAATTTAGAAAAATCTAAATATTTCATAGCAACCTCAAAATTATCTGACTCTCTTACACCGCGATAAACTCGACCATATTTACCTTCGCCAATTTTTTGCTGCTTAATAAATTTCACTTTGTTATTATCATCATTCTTTTTCTCTCTGTTCCGACTATTTTTGTTTCCCATTGCTTGAGAATAGATGATTTACTTAGTTATAGAAATGTTGATTGGATTTCAAGCCAATTAATTGATTGTTGTATACGTGTAAGCTGGATGTAATACCTCCTGATCCGTATTACGCGATAATAAATAGTTTTATCATCCATCTACATCATCATCATCATCAATTTTATATAGAGTATATTATTTTTATTTATTAGCCATATTATCATTATATGCCCATTATTATTAATAATTAAAATTATAGACGATTTTCGATCTTATAAAATTCTTACACTATTTTTATAAAGAAATATTATTTGGTCGGATGTTTGATATACGCAATATTACCATTTAAATGATTATTGATGTAAAAACTATAAGTATAAAATGTAGTATACTCGTAGCATAGGATCTAATGAAGCAAAAAAGAGGGGGCTGGCCCGTTGATATTTAATATGTGCACATTTTTTCTATTAAAATTGAAATTATTCTTCTTATTATTATTATTTGTTGTTATAATTTTAATAAAATAGCGCTTTCTCACTACCTTTATCGATAGCTCTTGCTGGCCTTCTATTAGGTATTCTCCCTGACATCAACTGCTTCTTCTGACACATACCAAAGACGCACGCGCTCCACAATAGAAGAAGATCACTTACTATCACAGAGCCTCCAACTATCATGAAGTATGTAATAGTTTTTTTGTTTTGTAAAGTCATACTATTTAACACACGTATCGCTGAAGGAGTAGACCGAGATGTTAAAAGCATTATGACTAATAGGAACGAAGTTAATAATAAAAATAGCAACAGACACAGTGGAAAAACACCATGGACTGAACAGTCGCAAAGCTATCCCGACTTGCAAAAGAGTGATGCAATTTTACCAGGTGATGTTGCGGCAGAAGGTGACCCTAAACAAAAATATGATAATCCACTTAAGCCTCCGGAATGGATGATGTTAAAGAAAATGGAGACTCCAGGATTGCCTGAAACACCCCCTCCCCCACCACCAGAGCAACCAGCCCCGATGGCTACCCCCGATTTTAGTGCGTGGGGTGGGGCAGGCTTGAATGGTAATATGCCAAGAGCAATGAATAGCAGAGGCAGCCTCAATTATGGCTCGTTTTTAGAAATAAATAACAACAACAAGGATGACAAATCTAAACTACGTGGTGGTATTGGTTATAGCAGAAGAAAATAAAAATTAGCGCTGAGAGAGGGAAAAAATTAAACTACGAAGTACTATATATTTAATAATAATAAAACACACGTAATTTATAGTAGTGCTTTTTACACATTAAGATTCTTAATCTGTTTCATCGGTATTTTTCTTTTCGCACATACGTAATTTTAATTCCAAATTGCTTACTTTATTGGATAATAAGTTTTTTTCTGCTTGTAAATTTCCTATCATTGCTTTGTATTTCTTTTCAAGTTTATTAGAATCCAAAAGTATTTTTTCCATTGTAGTATGTAAATGATATGCCTTAGCTTTTATCAAAGACTTTTTCATCAACGCAACGTCTTTTTCGGCCTTTTCTGCACGTTCTTGAGATTCTGCAATTGCTGCTTGGCTGCTTTGTCGCATTCGATCTAGAGCAAGCTCCACATCACCGACACCTAAAAGTGAACTATCGTTGCTGCTTCTCAAAATATCAATTTGTTTTTTCAAAAATACTTCCCGTTCAAATGCACGTTCTAATGCGCGCGAGGAAGCTCTCCGTTCTTTCACCAAGGTTTGACGCAAAACATTTATTTGATGATCGCGAGGATCTGATAATGTTAAAGATTGTAGTGGTACTGGTGGCGAAAACCTAGTAGGAGTAGTTTTGCTGCTACTGCTACTGTTTTCGTTTGAAACTACAGCAGTTTCGCTATGAGCTGGGGAAGACGATTGCTTCTGCTCTTTGCCTTTATTTGGTGGAGATATATATCCTAATGAAGCTGCCATTTTTGCATTTTGATCACGCATACTTTGAATGTTTAGATTATAATTTACATGGTTAACATTTCTACCGTACGCCCTATCCAATATCTTTTGCTGCTCTTCTTCTACGGCACTTAAGCTTAACGGGATATTACCCGACGTTTCAACATTCTGATTTTGGTTAAGTGCAACAAGGTCATCGAACCTTGACATAAAGTTTTTTTCAATCTCACTCATTTTAGAAGACGAAAGTCCGTTCTTCTCTCTCTCTCTCAATTAGTATGTTTTTCGTTGATTATATATTTAATATTGATTGTATATGTATATAAAGAAGAAGATTTTATTATTACGGTATATGTGAATAAATGTGTTAGTGTGCTGTTGAGGGAACACGAACTTAATAAACTTAAACTTAAACTATAACTAAAAACTGCAGTTAGGATTAAGGTTTTCTTACTTTTTACTTTTACTCGTATTAAGTATAATGGTACAGGTATTTTATTATATTTATAATAATAATTATAATAATAAAAAAATAATAAATACAGGTGTAATAAAATAATAATAATAATAAAATATAATATAATAATAATAAAATAAATAAAATAATTTTATTATTAATAATAACACTAACACAACATCATCATATTTTTAATTTGTTTTATTGCTGCTGTATTATTGCTGTTGATGTAAAACTAACTAGGGCGGTTTTGGTTCTCTGTTGGTCGTAATGTCGAATAATAATAATGTACAATAGTAATAGTAGATAATAACAACAGCATGGAATCGCATAGAGCAAATGCAATAAAGGAATGTGTCGAAGAATCGGTGAAGGAGGGAACCGTAAGTGCTGTTAAAGCGGGAGTGGTTGCTACGGTAGGAGTTTTGTTAGGACATAATTTTCATAAAGGTTTTAGAAATAACGTAGGAATCAGTGGCAAAGTCGCAACGGTTATGATGCCATTGTTTGGCTCTTTTATTTTAACGACAGAACATTCTATCAGTGCATGTAGGCGAAGGCAGCATGATTTCCAACGGTCTATGGAAAAAGTAAAGTGAGTGGAATATGTATGCACTAAATTAATCTTCGAATTTTAAAATATTATGGTAAAAAAAAAATTAAAAATATTGAAATTAAAAAGTATATTACAAATAAAATATAAAAAAAATACTTGGTAATAATATACATGTATGTGTACATATGCACACACACATACGTATTATTAATAAAAAATGATTATACATGTATATATACATATATATTAAAAAAATTAAAAAATACCCCCCGGTATAAAACAGCACATTTGGCGCGCAAATATACAAACTCAACTGAACAAAGATACACTACTAAAAAAATCGTTTTGTTCACTCGATAATATTGATTGTTGCGTTAAAGTTGATTTAAATATATTAAATCGAGACAAAAATGAATTATAGCGGTACGCAACCGTTGACTTTGTAATAAAATCATTTTCATTCGTTAGTTGTCCATCTTTGTAATTATCATCACCATTATTGCTGTATAATATTTCATCAAACATAGGGCACACATAGATAAATTTTTTATCAAAACGTCTTATGGTAATAACGCTTGAATCAGTTGGCATCCATATATAATTTGAAAAGTTATTTACATTGCTTTTTTTAATACCATTACTGTCGTCAAAGTTACTAGTTTTTGTTACCCCATTGCTAATAAAAGATGGAACAACAACATTAATTGGTTCCATTGATAAATTGCTGACACAAACATAGCCGATCCCACCACAACATAACATTTGTAATTGCAAAGTATCACTTAATATTTTAGTGTAAATTTGTGGTACCTTACGGTTTGCACTAAAAATATTTTGCTGCGATACCACCCCATATTGTATGGTTTTAAATAAAGTATCGCGAAATTTACAGTGAACTGCATTGGTTTCGGTATCGTTTAAAACGATTTGCCTCGAAGATATTGGATTTGCGCTATATATTTTCCAGACACAATTAATTGGAATTCGGTTATATCGTAGAAAGTAGAGACGATACGTTGAATTTACATCATCTAGTATTATTTCTAAATGTTCTTGATTTCTACATGATAAATTGCTTTTAATCATTATAATCTCTTCATTAATCCGAGATTTTTGATTATTACTACTGGAAGATATTTTTGTAATCAAAATACTCACATCATTCTTAGAATTGTAGTAAGAACCATCTTTACTACCTCTAGTATTTGGTAAAAACAAGCATATCTGGGTCCAAGTAGCTTCATGGACCCGCATTTCAATAGCACTGGAATCGAAAAAAAAATTTCTAAGCATTTTGCTAGGTCTATGATTGCTTCCACCAACACTACTACAAGTAATGCAATCATTGTCGATTTTACCACTATTGACTTTAACATCAAAAGTTAAATGGTACCAGCCTTTATGTGCTTTTACCACATCAATGTTTGTAAATCGTCTCATGAAATCCATGTACGTAATCCAGAATGTACCATCATTTTTCTCAGTCATTCCTAAGGTTGAACGAAGTTTATGAGTCCACACATCGGAACCACTCGACAGTGCTCCTTCCCATTCTTTTTTCCCCCACGGATTTCGTATGCGAAGTACTCTTAACGTACCCTCTAAAGATAGATGAACATTTTGACTATCTTTTAAGTTGCTCTTACCCAGATGCGCATAACAATGAGAATTGCTACTGTTGGAATTATTGTTTCCAGAAAGCTTTTTCTTTTTTGAGGATGTAGAAAAAAATTCGGTAATAGATTGTTGACGGCCAAGTTTAACATTATTAATTTCTTTGACTTCTAATATAGAATATGCATGTTGACCTACTATACCTTCACCAGACGTTAATGTCCCAGCCCCCATAGGAAAATTGCAACTTGAATATGACAACAATTTCGCCCAAGTTATGTCAGACTCAAAATTTTCATCATCCAAACTTAAAACTTCAGTTGGATAACCAGTCAAGACAGAAAGTGCCTCGACTATCTCACCGCCTGAAATAGCATGGTAATTACCACATGCCTTTGCATAGGCTTTTTCCAAATATGCCAACCACAATGAATTTCCCCTTCCAGGCTTTGCAAATACTAAATTTGATTTAATAACTTTATTTGACACCGAAGAAGACGATGACGATGAAAAGCCGAGACCATTACCATCGTTATTTCTTCTAGAATCATCATGGATAGGTAAATAATTGTCAATTGTAATCGCTTGCCATTTGCCACTTAAATTTAAATTAATAACAAGCTTCCCATCCTCTGGTATATACATATTATTATTACTATTCAATGTTTCTCTATTATTTACATTATGATTTACAATGCTATTAATGTCTTTAGTAGTGTATGACTTTTTATTTAAATGATGAGCAAATACTTGTTGCATTAAATCAGATCGTTCCGCGACAACAGCTGCAGCTGAAATAAACCAGCAGTCACCTATCTTTCCTTGCAAGATATCTTCCGGAGAAAATGTTTTTTCACTTAATAAATGAGTTTGTGCTAATTTGTATTCTGGAGAAGTAAAGCGACGCCAGCCTAACGTTCTTACTTGTTTAGTATGGGGTTCTCCCTTGCACCATTGAAAAAACGTACAACGAAATTTTGCTGGTTTATTACAGCAATAAAAATATCTGCCTTTATTTTGTGACTCTTTTCTCACACGTTTTGAGGTTGCTAAGACACCACAATAACATTTTGTAGGTTTATGATCGTTTGTACTATTTTTTAAACCAGCACGACCATCAATACTTCGCAAATCGGCTTGAAATTCATTATCAGTAAATAGTTGATTCAATCTCTGTTTTTTTCTTTGCGTATCATAACGATTATTAATAGCTACTGTATCGAAGAGCGACCTAGTAGAAACTTCCCAGCCACTTGAGCAGTCAATTGTTCCAGTAGCTTTTCGCTTATTATTATTATCATTACTGTATCTACTAACCATGGTTGTTACATAGCTAAATCAACATAATGTTTCGCTCACAGCGGCTAAATTACTTTTAATGATTGCACATCTGTATGTATATACTTTATCAAATATGTGCTTTGTTACCTCCTGTTGATATTTTGTGTCTTCAAATAATAATAATAGCTACTGCACAGAGCTACTAAAAAATGAAGAACATCATAATCAAAATCAAACAAAAAAATTTATTATTATACCGTATTATAAATAATATATTATATTTATATTATTATTTATTATATTATTTATTATTATTATTATTATTATTATTATTTTTTTAATTATATACAGTAGTAGTATAATAAATAATTATTATCATTATTATTATTATTATATTTATATTACTGAAATTACAGTAGTATTACATTATTATTATTATTATTATTAATTAATTTTTTTAAATTTCAACTACTTACTATTTACTACTACGTACTACTCCAGCACTTTAACTTATTATTACTACACTTTACCACAAAGAATGCTACTATCGAGATATACAAGTATCGGCCTCTAAAGTATCCATCGTATTAGATACAGTACTTACGAGGAGATGGAGAGACGACACCACACAATCGCCAATCGAATGTGGTGATATTGATCATTTCAATAATACGCAGTGTTGTATTATAGCAGTATTCCACAAAACAATATTAATAAATAATAATATAATGGAGAATAATATTATATATAGGATATTTTCTTCTTTTATTTTATTATTATTTATTATTATCATTATAATTATTATTATTTATTATAATAATTATATAGATGATTATTTTTATTATATAATGATGTGTCCATCAAGAAGTCAAGAATGTGCCGCAACACGTTCCACATGTATATACCCAGGTATGTAGAGCTACGCAACATGCGTATGAAGAGCAGTTATAAGCAAAAATTTACACAAGTATAACATACATCGTACAAACGTTAAAGATGATGAAAATATCCTTATTCTTTGCAATATGTTTTTTCACCCAACAACATACATCACATGCAAACGTAGCTGTTGGCGCAAATGGGGAAACCAATATACCCAAAAATCCTTTTGTTGAATACAGAAAAACACATGTCCCTCCAGAAATCGCTATATTCGATTGGGTTCGTGCACATGGTGGTATAGTTGATGGGCTCGCTATCTTTCAGCCAAAAGATAAACCTAGAGGGTTATACACAACCAAGCAATTTAGGAATAACTCAATATTGCTTTCAATACCAAATGAAGTTATGATACACAGAGGTTTTGTTTTGGACGAGACGAAAAATCCAGCATTTGCAGCATTCTTTAAAGCCCATTTACAACATTCTCGTTTTCCAGGCGATGATTGTGCTTTATGTGCATTATACATTATGTTTGAAATGTTCTACAATCGAGGATCGACAATAATTGGCCCATATCTCGATTTGCTTCCTTTATTTGATACAAATTTTCAATATTTTTCCTATTTACCAAGCTTTTGGAGCACGGAAGTCAAGGAATTATTCAACACACTACCGAGCTCAAAATTTGCATTTGCAGAGAGAGAAAATCAAATCAAACAGATTGAATCCTATGTGGAGGGAATGTTGTATCCATATATAAGCCAAGAGTACATTGTTGAAAATGCAAATGTATTATACAGTCAATACAGGTGGGGTATGTATATTGCTCTCATTTTATTACTATATTCTCCATAAATTATTTGAAAAAAGATAATCTAACTCTTTATTTGTAGCTATGAGTATTGTCCAAAGCCGTGCATGGGGGGGCCTCGGTATAAAAGGGAAAGAGCTCGAAGAAGCATATAATGGAGATTTAGTGCCGCCGACAACAAACATTACTGGAACCTGCACCGTAGTGCCGCTAGCTGACATGTTAAACCATCGAACAGAAGCAATGGCATTAAGTGGTGTCCGGGACAGTGTAGACGGCAAATCTTATTTTATAGGCCATGGATTACAAGCTATAAAAGACATGGACGCTGGGGAGGAAGTATACGATAATTATAGCCCACTACCGGAAACTGATTTATGTTCTATAAATTATCTGATGACATTTGGATTTATTGACCCAGATCCTGGCTATGATTGTTATGAATTTACACTGAACACGACTTTTAATGGCGATGCAAAAATGAATGAATATAAGTTAGCGTTATTTAAAGCATTTGGTATACCAACTAGATTAACAGTAAGGTTACGTGGCTCAACAATCAACAGGATGAGAGAACATTTTCCAGAGAAATATTTAGTGTTTCTGCGGATTTCATCGGTTAGTAGTTACGAAGAGTTCAAGGTAGGAATGTCTGTAGCAAATGGCATAAAAGCTGGTGCAGACACTGTAGACACAGCATGGACAGTTGGGAACGAGCATAAAGCATTGAGAAATATGAAAGCTCACGCCGCACAAATTGATACCAATGAGTTTGCTACTTCTGTTGAACAAGATTCGGAAATTTTGCAATTAATTGACGACAAACTAAAGGATACAAGCTTAAGTAATAAAAACCGAGAAGCGTTAAGACAACAAAAACTTATTGTTGAATTAAGGCGCCGGGAACACTTGATATTGCATACTTTGATCGAATTTGCGGATGAAAAATGGATGTCGTTGTTAAACGCAAAGATTGTAAATCAAAAATAAAAACATCTGGCGTACATTTTTGTTAAAAAAGGCCTAGCTTAAGCTTAACTTTACGTAAAGGATACTCGTCTCATAGGAAAAAAATATGCGAGTGGTGTGTTTATAATAAAAGCAATATCCCAAAATATATAATAGACGAGTGTCCGTATGTATCATACGGCCTTGGATATAGTGGACAAAATTATTGGACAAATCCTAATAAAATTTCACGCGTTAAATCTAAATAATAATATTCGCCGTGTGTCCCATAATCTTTATACATTTCGCCAGATGAATCTGCTCGTTTCTCATTTCTAGACGCTCTTTCAATTTGTGTGCCTTCATGCCATTCATTAAAAGATGTAATACTTATAAATTGCTCCGTGTTACGTTTTGCATATCCTAAGGCTTTCTTGTAATACTGACCATCCTGGCGATCTCTTATATTTTGCCTATTCCACGGACGTACAGGGATATCATTATAGCCAGGACCAACGGATGGGATATATATTAAATTATTTTTACCTGCAAATATTCTTAATGAATGAAAATTCATAAATGTACTACCATATGTCATACCATCTACAGCGAAGTAAGTGTAAAATCCATCCCAATGACCCTCTTCAATTTGACTTTTATGTGCATGTTCTACAAGTAGGCCAATCATTAAACAATCATACTTTGTATTGCGAATTGAATTCTTACCACCCTTTTTCAATATAGTCGACCATGATTTGGGTGAAATTAAGTAAGAATCGTAAACATAAATCATTGGTAATTGGCTTTGTTCTTCTACATAAAATCCAGGATGTTTCCCGTACATGTCTATAATATACTTCAAATCACTTTTTACACTTTCAGGACTTCGCTTTTTATATGGTTCAATATGAAATGTTATTCTTAAACCATATTTCGATGCTGCATCCAATAGTGCCGGAATTAACATATCTGAGGCACGTCCTTCATTATCATGTTGGTTTGGCGGGTACCAACTTACTGCGAGCACCCCGGCACCTGCTCTTTGAATTTGTTCCATATGATTTTCAATTACTGATGGATCATGCGAGCTATAGAAGCCCAAACTTGGGTAATATGTACTTCCAACGTCATTTTTTTCAGGTACATGCCTCTTTTGAGAAAATCTTTTTGCTGTTTGTTTATTCCAGTGTGGTAACCGAGGATGATTCCAGTGCAGCCATTTTGGGTCATATGATGGATTACCATACCAGCCATAGTAGAATATATGTATGTCATACGAGCACTTATGCTTTACTGTTTTACAAGTTTTTGTTGGCAGAGGAGGTGTAGTAGTGGCAAACAAAGATGTTTCCTCACGCCCAAATAAATTCGACTGCAGTTTTTTAGTGATACTTTCCTGATTATTATTATTATTATTATTATGGATAATGACATTTAAACTAGGTTCATGGAATTCATTTTCCAGGGAATTCTTTACTTTGGTTTCCAACTTTATTTTCTCCTTTACTTTTACAATTTCTTGAGCATTAGGCACTAATTTCATAACTATGTGCCTAGTAACCATCACCCATATTAACAACATAAAGAATATAGTTGTAAATATTTTGTTATTCCACGATAATTTCATAGCCAATTTATGTACAACGACAACAAAAATTTACAACGAAATAATATTGAAAATGTTGTAAGCAAATTTTTAAAACCATAGGAGCGTTGCGCGCACAGTCTTTGTCATGAAGGAGACAAAAAGATAAAGAAAAGCTCATCCATTATTGAATTTAGGCAATGATGAAAAAAACATCTTCTATAATAATAAATAATAATACGAATTAATTAATAATAATAATAATAATAATAAAAGCACATAATAATAATATTATAATAGACTAATAACTGATGATCTAGATGAACTGCTGAATAAAAAAAATGTGCTTTTTTTAATATTATAATTATTTTTATTTTTTATTATTTTTGTAGTAATTATTATGGTGATGAAACCTCTGGGACCTCGTATACGTCGTAGACAGCAGTATTATTAAGGTTTCAGTGTTAGTGTATACTACTGGTGGTAAAACCTCGCGAATAGTAAAGTTTAGTGTGTGCGGTATATATATATATATTGTAGTGAAGTCAAGGTGTGTTCTAATTGTTTTCGCCCATAGAAATGCCAGATATCCCCCATTCAACTTATTCGCAGCATATTGATACACAAAACGAAAACTTTTCTTTGAATCCTGCAAATTGTAAAACAAAAAAATGAAACCGGTATTTTATTTGGGATTTGTGATCTTTTTCAGTTTAATAACACTTTTTAATATAAGCACAAATCTTTGTTTTGCAGTGGAAAAAGTTCATGCATATTGTCAAGACGGGGAGTCAGATATGCGTTGTGGAAAAACAGAAACAAGTGCAATAGAGTTTGAGAGTCCCTCTGAAGATAAAAAATATTACCATAAGAAAATTCGTCTAAGATTGAAAAAAAGTATTTTCAGTTTATTAAATACCAATACAGCATTTTGTTTTACTCTGTACAACCACAATAGCAAACAAAGTTTTGATAAATGTTATGATAGTGATAATGATATTTCAAAGTTTGTATACCCCAACTACATCACACTTGGTGGAATAGGGGAAGGAAAGATAGATTTAGCAGCATGGATGAAGGACAAAAATACGGAGTTACCTATAGAATCAACATGGATTTCATATTCTTTCTATTTAATATTCGATTGCATAAAGAAATTTGAAGCAGTCCCGTCATATTTTTTGGAAATGGATCAAGTAGATTTACCATCAGTTTCATTAATGAGTGCACCTTTATGTTATGATATGTGGAAGAAACGAATAAAGAAAAGCAGGAAAATCAATGCCATCGACAAAAAAAATATACCAGGAAATACGATGGCTAATGTATACGATACAGATGAAAACACTAATTATAACGGTGTTATAGAAAACAATATTACATCTGAAACGTTACTACGAAACTATTTGGATATAAAAAGTGGTGGAAGAGGCATTTTTGGTGTGCCGTTTTACGAACAGTCGTTTGGACATGGCGACAGAATATTTTTAGATTTTATATTATCTCGCCACCAACATTACAAATCGATTGTAGAATTTGGAACATTTAAAGGCTTAACAAGTCTGTATTTGGCGATGTCTGTAAGATTACGAAGTAGGGAGAATAATTTCGAAACTTTTGATATTGCCGATTTTCGCCAACCATATATTGTACATTCATGGTTAGATAATATGAAGTTTAATATAGCGAATCTGGAGCTATTGCCATTGGACAAAGGAGCGGTAAAAGCAGTTTTACAAACGGATTTTTTGTTCGTGGATGGTGGAAATAAGCGTATTGAAGCAGTGTTATATGCCAGCCTGCTAAAAGTAGGTTCCGGAATATTTATTCATCATTATCAATACGATAATGAAAATTTTGACAAACCTACTGAACGATTCCTAGAATTAGAGGAAATGGGATTTAGGCCATACTATAACGACGCTGCAATGCTATTTAATTCCTGTGGCCGTTTTTGGATTCGTGAAAAAAATTTACAAACTTTTGATATAAGAATATGGTTGACAAATCTCGGCTGTGTATCTATAACGCACTGCGATGTTTCCAAAACTTGGTCCGAACAATTTAAATTTTTAACTGAGAAAGAATGAGTAAGTTACCGATAAAATTTAAGGCACGCACATCATAAGAGAAGATACTCCATATTGTGATATTTACCAAAATAAACTTTAGTTTTAAGATAAATTATTAACTTTCTTTTGCAATTGATTATTTCTTTTTGTAAGACTTTTAATCATGTCTCTATAGCCTAATTCATGCTCTGCATGAAATTCTTCGTTCGTTTTTATTGTGTTGCCTAAAAAATAAGGTTTTGTTGATAAGACAACTATGATTACCAGCAAAATTCTTACGTCAACTATGTACCTAGTAATTATGCTTATTATACTGAAGCTACCACCGTCTTCCTCAAGTGTTATTATTGGTGATAATCCCGAGTAATATTGGCTGAAGGGACCACATTCCCATAAGCAGGCACAAACAACTAAGACTTGATTGGGTCTATATACTACCCCAGATAAAAACTGTAATGGTTTTTTCTCTGCGGCTGCAAAAAACTCTGGATCATACTTTGTTCTATCCCATTCAATAGTGCTACCTTTAGGTTTTAAAGTCTTAACAAAAAAAATGGTCTCTGATGCATTTGGTATGCTATCATATTTATGCCAATCAATCGTCGAATTATCAAGTCTTCTGGTAACTTTATTTAAAAGTGTATAGCATTCGTCAGTATCATCTTCTTTGTCAGCTTTTACCAACTCATAGCTACTATCTTCTGCGTATGCTGCTATTCCACTTGTACCAAACGAAACATCTTTGGGAATTGTTTGCGCTTGCAAAAGGCAATTTTTTGGAAATGTAGAATATGTTAACAAAAATGAACAATACAAAACATTTATCATTGAGGACATTAAAAAGAACTTCAAGAAAAAGCTTAAGCTGCCACCCCCACCTCCACCTTTAGGTTTTGAATTGCTCCAAAACATTATTATTTTCTCTGATTTAAAGTTCATGTAAAGAGTTAAAAACATTAGTACGCCTGCAATTGGGTATAGCGGAAGCGAAATCAAACATATTTGAGTGTAATACAAGAGCCCAATCATTTTTAACTCAATATTAAAAGCCGTTTTCTTCATTGCTTTTTTACTTTTTTTAGACAAAACCCAAGCAATAGCAGGGAATAGAACCAAAAAAATTTTATGCATGATAAATTCTGTAACCATAATATTAAAAATGCTGCTACCTGCCATATCCCCACGGCATGAAAAAACATCAGTATCAAATTTTTTTGAAAACTTTTGACGCACGCTACGCCATGTAATGCCAGGAAGCACCAACGTTTTTGTTTGAAACAAGAATGGGTTTGCTAAAAGCGAATATGATAGCAGCTGGATGACGTTATTGATAGTTTTAGAAACAAATATCCTCAGCACGATTTGCTCCACTTCATCCATTTTATCATCATAAGCTTCTAATTCAACTAACTTGATAATAATTTTGGGAATAATAGTATTTATTACAGACACAACTATTGGGACAATGTCAATTGGTATATTTGCTTGTTCTTCCTCAGTAAGACCCATGGCCTCATAGACAGGCTTCGTGAAGACAGACTCGAACAAAATTAATTGGAAAATGCCATATATGCCAGCACCTTGGAGTGCTAGATATAAAATGCGTAAGACCCATCGCTTAGAATATAAGTTTATTTTTTCTGTAAGAGTACGATTTTTCAGTCTTTCTGCTATTTTTTCGCTTATCAACATCGTAGTAAATTGCTCAGCATTTCCCATCATTAAATCATGCACGTCGTCTTCTTGATGTAAAGAATGATCAAAACAATTAAGAGATATATTTGCAAATTTTTTTGCATTTCCTTGCAATGCATTTATCACTTTGGCTTTCCTGTCTTCAACAATCCATTTATTTAACGACGCGTAAACAAGAACAATATTTAACAAAACTAGAATGCAACTATAATATAATGGCATTTGCCCATCTGTAAAGGCAGAATAATAAAACCATTCATTCCAGCTAAATACCGCATTTTGCTCAGCTTTAAGAATAATTTGGTATGTGATTAGTACTAAATATAAAAGCATTATACTCAAACTAGACTTTGTAATCCATTGGTTAAAGCGATAGTATGATGCAACTGCGGACCCAAATCTCGCTTCAACTTGATCAACGTCCTTTTTTAATGGATCATATCTTGCCATGATTTTTTTGATCCTATATCTTAATATTTGTACAACATTTAGCTCTCCTTCTTGGGCGTTAAATAAAGCATCATCATCAGCATCGTCACCACCTGCTTGGAGCAATTTTTTTCTTTCTTTCTCTCGTCTTGCTCGTTCCTCGTCTTCTTTAGCAGAGACATTGTTAACATTAATTTTTGCTGCAAACATGTTTCCGCCACCAGTGGCAGCAGAGTGACTTGCAGCATGAAGCTCATCTTGTACGTTTGTCAATTGTTCATTAAGCTTGTTGTATTTTTGCAGTTGAGAGCGATACATTTCACGTAATTTCTTCATTGTTACCTCGTATTCTTTGTTTTTTTTCATAGTGACAATTAGTTTTTGTTTCACCTGATCATCGGATGCTAATGCTTGTGGCTTCACCATCGGTTTGCCATCTTTTGCAAAAGATAAGCCACTCATGTGGCCAACACTATCTTTTTTTTCACCCCCATCATCATTATCATCAATAATGTATAGGCCGTTACCATCTGAACCATTACGCCGTGCAGACTTTTGTTTTGGAGCTCGATGACTATCCAGGCGCTCAATCGGATTTTCCTCACCGCTCGCCCACATCATTTGCTTATCAATTACTTTATCTAAATTTAAAAGTTCGCGTCGATTTCCAGTAAATTCAGCAATACCATTATATGTATTACTGTCTTCTGTTTCATCCCATTGAAATTGCGACAATACACGATTAGAGTGGCCTTCTTCAATTTCCCACTGAAGGTTGTGTGATTCATGATGTTGGTCATCTTCACTTATTAACTTCCCTTTCGTGCCAATAGTAGGGGCAACTTTACGCGATGCTCCAAAGAGATTCTTTCCACCGCCACCAAACATCGCCTTTATCAAATTCTGGAATGTGACACCAAATCACAGTCAATTATATATATACATACACACACAAGCACAATGAATGTTGAGGAAATTCTTTTGATTTTTAATGTTTTGGCATACATTTAGTTGTAAATATATTCTATTTTTATGTATTATTATTATAAGCATTTACATTATATATTGTGTGTCGAAATAATAATAAAACATAATACCTGGTAATAATAATTAATTAATAGAGTGTAATTATTAATAATAATTGAAATAATAATAATAATAATAATAGCTAATGATAATGCTGTTTGGTTGTTTACTGTACTGTATGTAGCTCTGCTGGCCGTGATGATGATGATGATGATGAAAATAAAATAAATTATTATTAGTAGTAGTAGTATAGTGTGCACGTGTGTGCGTGTCTAATAAAAAAATTGAAAAAATAAAAAAAAAATAACTGAAAAAAAAAATGTGGAAGTACTAATTATTATTATTATTATCATTATTAAACACTGCTGGCAAAATCGATAAAAAACTGCAACCGGATGGAGATTTTTTCAAGAAAGAAGAATTTAAATTATTATTAGTTAATTAAGGTATAATTTTTATGTTCAACAAAGCGAAAGCCAAATAATAAAACACTGCTGTATGAGTATGAATTATAAAATCATACGGTATTATTATTATTTTTTATGAAAAAATTTAATGTATATAATAATAATAATTATTATAGAGCTCTATTTTATATTATTATTTTATTATTATTTATCACGCGGGGGATTGATACATACGAAGTTGCTCCACGAACCATACCACTTTTCGCTAAGAAAGATAATATTGCTTCTTCACTATTGTTACCACTTATCTAAGAGTTTTAAAATGAAAAGTAATCGAACATTAGCCACTTTGCTAGGGATTGGAATACTATGGTATTCTACTTCATGTGTTTCTACATCAACTACAAAAGTGATTATGCGCGAAAAAATATTATCTGCAGAGGAACTGTTGATATTGCAGCTTTTGTTTTCAATCATTTATTTAAATATTTTTGGATATGTGGGTATTATTAATTTAAGTGTGAAGATGAGTGAGATACATGTATTAAAAATACCATATTTATGTATAGCACTTGCGTATGTTTGTGGATTTATGCTTCTGCAGTGGGGGCTTCAAATGGTATCCGTATCATTTGCCGTTACTTGCAGAGGTTTTGAACCAGTTATTACATGCTTTTTGAGCTTGCTATTTCTGAAAGAAAATATTGCAATTTTACAATGGCTAGCCGTTGGTGTTATTGTTATTGGAGTTAGTTTTTGTGCCGGCTCAGATAAATCTTGGACATTACCTGGTCTGATCGCTTTATTCTTTTGCGATGTGTGTTTCAGCGCAAGAAGTCTATTTGTAAAATTTTTACATCAAAAAGCTAAGGCAAGGGATATTCCAAAAGTATCAGGGGAAAAAATTTATTACGTAACTTGTGTGTTTGGCACTATTATATTATCAAGTTTACACATTATGAAGAACTTGTATTCGAATTATGATTCAGTATCGTCTGCCAAAATCTTATTTGGGGTTTACCAATTGAAAAATCATTTACCAATTTTGGCTATAAATAGTGCATGTTTTACATTGTACAACGCCTCATCGTATATTATGTTGAGTAAAATAAAAATGTCTTACCACGCTATTTTAAACTCAGTCAGGCAAGTAGTTGTGATATCTTTTTCGGTAGTTTTTTTTGGGACAGCATTAAGTATGAGCAATATTTTTGGAATTATTTTAGTATCTGTTGGTGTTGCTACATATTCAATAAGTAGAAGGGCAAAATAACAGAAGATGCAGTTGCGTTGGTATGATATGATATCTAATAAACTTAACATAGTCTAATCAGTAACTTAACTTATTTATCATATGCTATCATATCAAATATGACATATGATATGTAACTTTAAATGATATCTAGTCGTATATAATACTCGTAATGCTCTTACTCATTTAAATGATATATATAATAGAGGAGTGTATCTTACTCATTTTAATTTAAATAAAAGTCTCTATCTGTGATTAATAAATATATATCTCGAGTATATATATTTACCAAATGAGTAAGAATTAAGTATATATATTTACCAATATTATTATTATTTACCAACAAGTAACAAGTACTTCGTAAGTATGGTATATAAAATACTCGAGTATATTAACACTTACATCCGTAAGAATTCTAAAGGGCGCGTCTTTCTTTTTTTTAAATTTCAAGGGCATCATATATGTTCGCAAGTACTTGGTATTTTTTCCCACCACTCTCTAAACAAATGCAATATCAGCTGAGCAATACTCCTCAATTTCGTCACATGTCCTAGCTATGTTAGTGTTAATCTCATAAAACAATAAGTATGCCTGCGATGCTGCAACATCCTCCGGTTCTTCTATGGACCATCGACGATCATTAAAATGCATCCAAGTATTCCTATCACCAGCATCTAAACATAGTGCAGAATAATGTCCTTTATCTAACCCCCCACCATGATGGTTGACAATTGCAGACAAATTGTACAACTCCCGCTCTTGAGGCACATCATTATCATCCCAACACGCATAACTAATGTCAAGATTGTTCAATGGAAAGTCTACATGGTCTTTAATCTTATGCCTTGTACCTCGAAGATCCCATCTAGCACGGTTTATATGTATGACTAAAATTTTAGGCAGTTTCTTTATTTTAACTTGTCTCGTAGCAACTTGATGACATTTACAATGATCACAAGCATATTTCGCATCACCTTCCAGGACTTCCTCCCGTACAAGATGTTCGATGCAATCCTTTAATGTACAATTTATATCTTTATACCTTGAAGACACACCCTCGGTCTCTGTTGGTTTAGTAGCCTTGGATGTCTTGTTCTTATCACGACTACCTCTTTTACCACGCTTTCCACCTTTCCCCTTGCGTTTTTGCTGCAAAGTTCGTTGTAAATACAAAGGTATATTAACTTGCAGGGAGGGAAATTCTGTATCGCGGACAGAAACGGTTTTACAGACGCTACAAGTGACTTTCTGCCGAGTGGATCCAATAAATGAACTCTTTGCAAATTCTAATGCTCGTTTCGCTACATGCTTATGCTCAATATATGTAGCATTTACATTGAGATTAATATTAGGGTGTTTAGCTTTAAATTTCTCTGCTAGATTATTATGTTTCTTACTCTCTAGCATCAGTTCAGTATTAATACGATCTACAAAACAATTGAAAAATTCATGCGCATCTTGTTGCTTATAACTGCGAAACCATGGGATAAACCGCCAAATTCCAAATACAAGATTATTTGGTGTTACTACACCCCATTTACCACTCCATAATACACGAAGTAGACTATGGATTTCGTAGCAAAGAGATACTGCGGTGTCTTTCTTTTTATTTTCCTTACTATTGGCATGTGCATATAGCTCCTCACTCGATTGCCTTTGCAGTGGGGGTATATGCATCATTCGGGACATGATATTGTTACTATTTCTAGTAGAATTGTTTACTTTTGGTGCCACGATCGATGAATATTCATCGTCCAACAATAATGATCCAAATGTGTCACCATCATACTCTCCCTCGCTGCTATCGCTATTTTCATTCTCGGTGCTACTACTGTTGCTGCTGGTATTATCACCATTGTCACCGAAATTTTCAATTCGAAATTTTACTACATGGCAAAAATTGTATTTAAAATACATTAACGAGAATATAAAAGTTAGATACGTTTGCATTACATATATTTATATATTTACTGTGTGAAAAGTGGATAATTGAAAGTATATAATACTTACTAAAATATTTCCAAAATGCTTTTGTATGACTTAGTGCTTGAAATACAGAGTTAATATAGCACGTATTTCCTAGATTTGTCATTCCAACCCGACCAGGGAGTAAGATTTTCTTTTGCTTTTTTCCTCTTTTTGGAACAGTCCTAGATGGAGTTTTTGTAATTCGAGCTTGTGCTTCTTTCTGCTCCCTTTCTCTATATGACTGCGGCGATGGAGATTTTAATGATAACCCTGCCCTAGGATCAAATAAGGTAGGTGTATCAACTATTGGCGGTACTATGGATGGACGTTGTTTCGAGGACGACAAAGCATTGCCACCCACTTTGTCTCCTATACGAAGTAACGAAGGGGATGAGTCTGGGCTTGTTTGATTGTTGTAATTATTATCATTATTTTGTTTATCTACAATGTATCTTCTCCATGCCTCAATACATTTTACCTGTATCCATCGATCATAATAAAATTGTGCAGTAAAATCTTTATCTTTTCTAGCTTGTTTTGCGGTGACGGCAAACGAGACAAATGCTCCTAAACCCCGTGCAACTTTAAAGTTCCATGCTTCCTGTTTTGATCTAATCAGTTTACCACTCCTAGTATACGACGCACTGAATTCTTGACTTTGTACATCCGTTAATAAGCTTCGTATTAAATCTAATTCAGACCTTTTATTATCTTCCGTTACCCATTCGTCACAAGTAAAACACCAGCAATGTTTTGAGTTTAAACAAATAGCTATAGGATGTTTTGATTCTTTAAAATGTTCTAATGCATGTTTATTTTTTTCTCTTGAGCAACCTACGAACCCACATGTAAGACACATCCATACATCACTGCTGACATCACAGTGACAAGTCCAAGTCATTGGTTTTGATAATCGAGAGTGGACTTGAGAGATATCAAATGAAGTATGTGTGCATTTTTTAAAAGGTTTACCTTTCGAAACTTTTTTTTTTTTAACATTATCATTTAAGTCACGACGTTTTGCTTCTTTTCGATGTCGCTTCAACTTTGGTTGAAGTTTCTCGTCGTTATTCTTACTACAGCTTTTGTTACCACCGCTTCGTTTCGCACTCGCAACATTGGCTGCTTTTGATTTTGCTATTGTTTTGTTTGTTGTTGTTGTATTTCGCGTCGATGCTCGTCGCTTTCTATTTCTTTTGATTACTACTTCATTTTCTGAACTTGTATTTTTTAAATTTTGCAGCAATCGTCGTTGACGAACACTTCGTCGCGTCGGTAGCTTTGGCATATATGCAGCTTTTAATGTTCAAAAGCTATATTCCCAATGTTGATCGCACCAGTGTTTATATATAGTATAACTATTCCCCCCTATCGTTTGAGAGTCACCTCTGTAAATTCCGTCACGATTATAACAACAAAACAATATTATTATATAATTTGACTTAAAAAATAAAAAAAAATAATAATAAATAATAATAATAATAAATAGTAGTAGTAGAGCTATTATATCATAATATAACAATATTATAATGGTGCAATGATAATAATAATAAATAATTTTCAAAAAATAATATAAAAATTAATAGTAATTAATAATAGAGTATATTGTAGTATATTATAATAAAATCAAAATACGTATAATAATAATAATAAAATTTAAAAAATATATAATATAATAGTAATACGATAATACCACCAGAATACCACTGTATAACTACATACAAATAGCATTACAGTATGGTGATTGCATCGCATCAGCGACCTTAAATTAGGGGTCGGTTCAATAATAATTATAATAAAAATTATAATTATTAGTAGTAGTAACTTCTATATTTGAAATACCTCATTTTACCCT
>Ga0099797_100380_pt1 | contig 29215 bp, 27 predicted proteins | sample Uncmet_Sort48C_1_FD_89871 | JGI IMG/M metagenome (GOLD analysis project Ga0099797, IMG submission 89871) | Marine eukaryotic communities from CALCOFI LINE 67, Pacific Ocean - C012_Sort48C_1 | ecosystem: Environmental > Aquatic > Marine > Oceanic | place: Pacific Ocean: Monterey Bay | collected... | reverse complement strand
AAACCTATATATATATATATATATAAACCTATATAAAACCATCAAAAACCATTGAAAACCATTAAAAACCATTTAAAGCACAGTTGCTTATTTTCCTTGGGATTTTTTTCTTCTCACAAATATTGGGTCCAACTCACAATTGGGACTTTTGTTTTTTGTTAACTCTGGAGCGTTTTTTGTGTTCTTGGACGCAAACGATCGCAAAGTGCCTCCGGAGTGACCCCCAATGACAGTCGAAGGTGCCAAAATGGACCCCCAAAGGCGACAAATGGAGCCCCATGATGCGCCAGAGGCGCCCCCATGGACCCCCAAAGATGACGAATGGAGCCCCAAGGGTTCCAAAGGCACCCAAGGCAGCCCAAGGGTCCCCAAAGACCACCGAAGACACGCCAAAAGAGCCCAATGAAACCTAAAACTCAAAAAAATGCGATAATGGCGTCCTTTAGGATGCAATTTCAATATACCAAGCGGCATTTCAAACATAAAATTCAAAAAATCGCAATAGTGACTCACTTTAGGCTGCAATATTATGGTAGTGTCACTACTCTTAATGTACCGAGCGGCTGTACTCCGGCACGAATGTCCCAAACAACAAACATTAAACAACATCCAACAAACAACACTCGAAAGCCTTAACCCTTAATCCTTGCACATTGAGCCAATACATGTGCACCTTCAATGTGTTTTCTATACTATCCAGAACGCGGATTGCATAGGCCCTTCGCATGTCAACAATTTGCTTCAGCTACTTTTGCCCATATCCCCGGTTATGTCCCCAAAATGTTGTTGGAATATTATTTGTGCACAAACAAACAAAAAACAAACAAACAAACAAACAAACGAAAAATCCACAAACGAACAAACAAACAAACAAACACTTTTGTGTTGCAATTGTCTCTCTAACTCGTGCACGACAACGCAATAAGAAACAACACACAACAAACAACAACAACCTTAACCCTTAATCCTCGCACATAGAGCCAATACATGTGCACCTTCAATGAGCCAATACATGTGCACTTTTATTGAGCCAATACAAGGCACGGTGGCGGGTAGACCGAAGGCAATTGGATACTCATTCCCTAAACAACGGGCACGTTGAAAGGTCCTCGAAAATTGTGGAGAAGAGACAAGTAAGTGCGATTTTAGATCCAAAATCGGTCGCTCGAGGATAAAGGCCCCCAGACTATAGGCCCCCACTCTATGTACAGCGCCGACAAGTGCGCTAATAGATCCAAAATCTGTCGCTCGAGACTGTAGGCCCCCAGACTGTAGGCCCCCAGGCTGTAGGTGCCCAGACTGTAGGCCCTCACTTTGTGTACAGCACAAGTGAGTGTGCTATTAGATCCCAAATCGGTCGCTCGAGACTGTAGGCCCCCACTCTATGTAAAGCAAAGCTGAGTACAAAGTCGGTCGCTCGAGACTGCAGGCCGCACTCTATGGAAAGCACTGGTAAGTGCGCTGATAGATCCAAAATCGGTCGCTCGAGACTGTACGCCTCAAGACTGTAGGCCCCCACTCTATGTAAAGCACAAGTAAGTGCGAGTTTAGATCCAACATTCGTCGCTCGAGACTGTAGGCCCCCACTCTCTGTGCAGCACAGGTAACTGCACTAATAGATTTTAAATCGGTCGCTGTAGGCCCCCAGACTATAGGCCCACAGTCGTGCAAGATCCCAAATCGGTTGCCCGAGACTGTCGACTCCCAGACTGTAGGCCCCCGGTGATCCCCTCAAACCCCGTTGTTTAGGGTCCTTTGCCGTCAGGGTGTAATAGTAATACCCATGCGCAAGTAAGGCCTCTATGGGTATTAGTTTTCCATCTGAGGCCGCCCCCACTGCAATGAGGCCGCCTTCGGCGACCCCCTCCCGACCGCTGTGGAATCCATAACGGTGGATGAAAACTAATACCCACACCCAATGAAGACCACATTTGCAATAAACTAATTTATAAGCTTTGACTGGGTATGGATAATTAGTGTTGCTACTCTGAAGACAGGGTGGGCCCGGGGCACCCCTGAGCCAACGGGCCTGTAAAATCCGCACAATAAGACACATACTTCAAACAACTATATCCAGACAAGAAAACATCAAACCGATGTTGGAAATTGCACAAAACTGTCAGGAAACGGAACACATGTCGAACATCGACACAACGCGATAACAACACCGGACAACACAAATACAATACCACTGGGAAAGCAAACAACACAACCGGAAAGCACGGTGTTAAAGTGATTCCAAACTCACTATACATATATATATAGAGAGAGAGAGTCTATATGTGTATGAACATGGAACACCAAGTGTATACAGCCTATACAGCGTTTCAGCGTTGTTTTACAAGAGTTGAAGGCGGTCATAGTGTGCCAAACTACACAGGGACACTGGAGAATGTCCACACCTAGCTCAGCCAAATCTGAGAACTTTCATCTGATCCTTCTCGTGGGGAGGGCTTCCGAGGCTTGAAACACATGACTTTTGTTTTAAGGGTCTGGAGGCAGATGTAAATGCTGGAATGGTATTTTTTAAGGAATTTGGGCACGAAATGGTTCAATAATCAAGAAATCTCACAATCGAAAATAATTTATGAATAAAAATTCCACGCGACTGCTTCCAATACCGCAAAACTGCACAAGAACCCATCAAATGCATCAACACTTGGTTTGGAGTGTGGGCTTTGGGAATCGGGGGTCCCGTATAGAAAACAAAACAAGAAAACGCAACAACCGAAACAACAAACACATTCATTCGTTTTCTTTTTGTTGTGTGAGGGGTGGGAGGTGGATGGGGGTTCTGCATTTGGACCTTCAAGACCACACGAGGACATGGCAACACATTTCCCATATATTTTAATGCAAGGCACATAAATGCCATGGACTCCAATACACCGAGTCCCATGGCATGCCTGCAAAGCTACACTACACCTGTTGTGAAGCGCTTACCTTTCACAAAACAAAAAATGGTAGCTACTAACTGTAGCGCACATCTGAGCAGAAAGACAAGCAACAACGTCACAGCGGGTACAAAATTGTCCTTGCATCTCGAGTGCGCAAGGATACCGCCAAAGATGAGATGACTGAGAGATATGATATGTGGATTTGTAACACATAAGAATGATTTAAAAAACAACAACTAAAACAAATTGTGCAGGCCAAGGGCCGAATTCTGCTGGGAAGCGCATCGGACTAGTCATCGTGAGGCTAGTTTGCACAATTCTATGTACGCAAAAATGCTCTCGCCAGCACTGATATAATATATATGTGCAAAACCCTTTGCATACCTATTTTACAGTATATGTCATATGTTTACAAAACGCAGAATGTGCATACTGTCCCAACATGAGGGGGACACAAGTGGAGGGAGTTTACAAGTGGAAGGGAGTTTACAAGTGCAACAGTAGGTTGCGAGTTCACAAGTGAAGAACAAACTAACCCTTGGGGCTGCAGGCATGGTGTTAGGCCCGTGTTAACAATTACATTTCAACAACATAGGAACACATGCCGGTGAGCTTGGGCACATATTGATTTTTTACAACAAGTGACTGATTTTTGTGGGGTGCGTTTTTCGGAAATGTATTTTCCCCGAAGGGCGCTCAAATGAACTCACAAGGGTTTAGAGTTTATGGGGGTTAGGGTATATATATATATATACATATTACCCATAAAAAATCCCATATATTTCAACAACATACCGGTGAACTCCGCAATATGTTTTTAGGACAACTTGTAAGAGCAACAATTATTACTAGATGTATATTCCCATCTCAAAATCGGCACCAAATCCTATGTCAAATTTAATTCATAGTTGTTTACGGATTTCTGAAAGGATTCCAATATATTTTCTTTATAACCCAGGATTGCTCGGGTAGGCAAACAAAAAAATTCATTTTTTGTTTGCGGGATTTGGGCCGAATCCTGGTCCGGGGCGTCTTCCATTGGATTCGGATCGCCGAGACGCTGAATTTGCCGGTGTTTTTGCGTCCCTAGCATGTTCGACTGTCAGTTTTGTGCCGAATCCAGATTTTGGGCATCCGGCCGAACAAAAAAGTAAAGAAGTGCGTGCAAGCAAGACCGGGTTAAGGTGTAGCCCAATTGATTGGGTCGACAGTATTACATCATATTGATATAGTATATGGCCAAGCACATGTGTTAGCCCGGCACATGCTGACAGCCCGGGAGACGAGGCGGGGAGCTTCACTTCTCGGAACCCCGCATGGGGCTAAGAATCATTGTCCAGGCCAGGCTGACAGCGTGGTTCAATGGCAGACGCATCCACACCTGCAAAATTTCAGGCGCTCTGTATAAGCCCAAGTCAGCTATTGCTAAAAGGTGGTTTAGCTCAGGGCGGGTCGGTGTGAGAACTCTTGTTGGTAAAAATCTAAATATATAGCCGGTCTTGCTCGGGTAGGCAGAATCAAGTTTGAACTTTTTTCCAAGGATTTTGGCCGAATCTTGGTCCGGGACGTCGTCCATTGGATTCGGATCACCGAGACGCCGAATTTGCCGGCGTTTTTGCGTCCGCAGCATTTTTGACGGTCAGTTTGATGCCCAAATCCATATTTTGGAATCTGGCCGAGAAAAAAAGTAAAAATGTGCGTGCAAGCAAGACCGGGTAAAAGGTGGTTTAGCACAAGACGGGTCGGTGTGAGAACTCTTTTTGGTAAAGAATCTAATTATATATACTTAAAGAAATCGAGCCAGATGAATGGGCTCGGGCCCGTCCATCTGATTCGCTTTCTTTGACAATATATTTGGCTTTTTGTAACAGAAAGAATCCCAAGACTAGCCCGCCATGTACGAAACCACATTTTAACAATAGCCGACTCCGGCTAGACAGGCCACGGCCTTTAGCAGCAACACTTCTGCGCTAACAATGTAATTCGAATACACGGGCATGGTATTGGCGTGTTGCTGTTCATGAGGACACGACAGCCTATTTATATAAACTACTTGTCCCATTAAGGAGCATGTGGATTTAGGAGACACACACAAAGGTACAAAACATGAAAAGTAAATGGCTGGTGGTGTCCACCATTTCTTGGTGTATATGCAAACTGCGGTATTTTGGAACAGTGCACATACACAGCGAGAAATGGTATACACCAGCTATTCTATTTGTTAACCAGGCCCGATCCCGGTGGCGGTGTATATATATATATATATATATATATATATATATATATATGGTGTCCCCACTATTTACAAAACACGAAGTTTGCCTTGGAAGGCCAACTACTTGTCCCATGAAGGAGCGTGTGAACTTTAGCATCCAGACTGGTGCCGCATAGATGAGGAAATCGAAGGGGACCCATAATCCCCAAATGGCCATGTTGTCCTCATATGTTAGATAAGACCCATGATTGCTCGGGCAAGCAACATGAAGACTGAACTTTGTTCCCGGACTTTGGGCCGAATCGTGCTCCGGGACGTCTTCCATTGGATTCGGATCGCGGAGACGTCGAATTGGTCTGTATTTCTGCGCCTGTAGCCTCCTTGGCGATCAGTTTCATGTCCGAACGCATATTTTGGAACCCTGTCGGAAAAACAAGTTTTAGAGTATGCCCGGGCAATGGCGGCAACAACTCATAATAAACAATCCCCACCTGTTCCCGTGTTCCCACATTCCCGTGTTCCCACGTTTCCACCCATACTCGCGTTGGTGCTCCAACATTCCCACCCGCTCCACCCACATATATTGAATATTTTGAATTTATTTATAGGCTTTTGTATGGTACTCATGTATGTAGTACCCCCCAGTTGGGGAATGTTGTATATATGGATTGGTAGAAATTATACTATAGCTTTGTCACTTGCCTGGACAGCGAGTAGACAATTGGTCTTCTGTACTTGTAGGAAAATAATGTTAACAACTGCACCAACAACACAGACAACCACAAAGTGGGCGGCACGAGGGGCCGCCCGCTAGCCTGCCTTCGGCAGGCCTGCTGGTTTAACTGTTCGTGGGGCATTTCTTGAGACTATTGCCCTGCCAGCTGAAAAGACACCTATTCTATTCACTGTCTAGTGATGTGTAAAATATAATATATTTCTCTACCAATCCTAATAGAAACCACTGTAGTTCCCTACTGGGGAATATATAAATTTGATGAAGTTGAGGAACATTGATGGTAATTGATGAACATACCTAAAGATTGACGAACACTCCTTGACAATCAAGTCAAACACAGTGAAACAATTGGGTGCAGCTCTTATGAGTTTTGACTCCCTACAGCCTTCTCTCCAAGCCTCCATTCCTCCATTCCTCTAGTTTGGAGAGGTCGGCGGCAGAGAAGGCAGCTTGTAAATCCGCCGCGCTATGCTTAAGCATAGCGTTAACGGCGTGTCGGGCAACCAGTGTAAATCCTCATTCTGTTAAAATACATTGTAAATGTAAAGTGACTGTAAAGTCACTTAAGGGCACCCCTCCAAGCCGGTTTTCGAACAAACGATGCTGCCGCCTGGGTAAAACACTCACTTTCGATGACAATGCCTGTTTTACCAGCGCCCCAGAGGGGGTGCCGCCCCCGCCGCCGACTTCTTCAAATCCGCTGCGCAGTCAACGCATATGGTGACTTTCGCACCAAATCCGCTGCACAGGCAGCGCATTTGGTGACTTTCGCTTCAATATCGCTTCAAATCCGCTGCACAGGCACTGCATATGGTGACATTCGCACCGAATCCGCTGCACAAGTACCGCACTTGCTGACTTTCGCTTCAATGTCGCTTCAAATGCGCTGCACAGGTACCACATATGCTCACTTTCGCACCAAATCCGCTGCACAGGTACCGCATAATACCGCATATGTTCACTTTCGCTGCAACTTCGTTGTAAATCCACCTTCGCTTCGCACTGAAACTCCTAGCGTGGCGGTCTGGGCGAAGCCATCCTGGATAAAGACACAGAAACAACTGATATAACAAGTATGACTCAAAAACGTCGAAACTCTATACCTAGCTGTAATTTGGTTGCTTCAAAAACTTCATGTTTTTTGCTTTTCGTTTTGGGTGCGTTTTTCGAAGATATGTTGCCCCCGAAGGGCTGGCAAGGGAGCTCAAAAAAATGTAAAAAAGAAGAAATGTTCGGATCTTATCGATTGTCGAGTGGTTTTACCCATTCCACATAGAAATTCGATGCAACAAAAACATCTCAGATGCATTTAAACGCGTCCCCGACGTCTTTTGAAAGCTCCGGCGACTGGAAACACGAAAAAATCACAAAACCTAAAAAATTAAAACTTGCTCCGGAACTACAGCTAGGGATATACACAACACATAAAAACAAAACGTTTCCTAATGAGTTTTCCTATGCAGCAAAATCTTAGTTAGCCTTGTGCTACCATGTTGCGCTATACCAGAGCCTCCCAACACCCATATCACGCACATCCATAAAATGTGTGACGACATATTCATATATATATATATATATACATACATATATTAGGGGTCACCCAGGTTCGATGTTGTCTTGCCCCGATCTGGGTTGGCTTGCCGGGCTCACCTCCTGCCTGCCGTCCGCGCGCCGTTCGCCCGTCGGCCGCCCGCCGGCAGCGCGACCGCCGGCCACCGCCGGCCGCCGGATCGAGTTTGGGCGATCCCGATATATGTGTATATATATATATATATATATATATATAAAAATATATATATATATATATATATATATATATATACATTAATATGAGTTGCCATCCTTGATGAAGTTTCCCTTGTACTTTTCGATGGCCCTGCCGAAAATGCCCATGTCCAAGCCGTCGCCCTGCAACAGCTCCTTGAAGGTGTAGAACACAGGGAAGTACATGAAGGTGTAGTGCACAAAGTTGTCCAAGAACACCTTATGTTCAAGCATCTGCATGAGAGTAACATGTTTAGCAATGGTATATATATTGGTATTTTGTGTTATGTTTTCAATACAGAAGGTTCGTTTCTAATTCGGTTCATTTGTAATTCGCCTCATTTCTAATGCAGCGCGCTGTAGGGGGCTGGGGCCTCTTGAAGCAAGCAACAAGTAAGTCGCCGAAACTTGCCGCTTAGGAACTAAATTTCACCTCCACCTTTTCTAGCCCCCCGAACACCCCACAATGGGGCTCATTTATAATTCGCCTCATTTCTAATTCGGCGCACCAACGCCCAATCAGAAATGAGCCCTCTAAATATTTCGAATACATTTTCATCAGATTTTCAGATATTCGTTATATGGGTGTTCGGCTTATGTTTTTAAATATTATGTGTTATACCACTTTGTATATGCTTGGATATGTTTTCCATTGAATTCTGTATGCAACTCAACCTCCCTGATCGAAGTCGTGCCCGCAACTTTTTTGTGGCCAACGATGATCTGTTTTTGTTGAAGTTTTAGTTTTCGTGTGTTTCTTGATATATGCATCGTGAGTGTGTATATAATATATGATAAATAATGCAATATATATATATATATATATATATATATATCTAAACTCTCTCTCTATTGGTTCTGGGGCGCTGGGGTTGTCCACCCTCTGCGTGAGGCGGACCCAGCAGGAAGATTGTTTCTACCTGAGATAGGCTATGTGTGATCATGCACAGAGGGAGGTGGCAATGTCGAGCTCCATGTACAGCGCCCTGTAGGCTGGCATGCCACGGTAGGCCGGCATCTGCAAATGGGATCAGGTTGTAAGGAGCAGAAACAGTGACAAGCATAAATCAAAAAATCACCCTGCGCTCTCCGGATTAGCAAGGTGTTCACGTGAATCTTGAGCTCCGGAAAGCGTGCGCCCCTCCTCACAGCAGCAGAAAAAACGATCAGCCTAAAAGCGAGCAGACGGTAGAAAGCACATTTGCATTGGCCCACACATGTGGCAACCATGCTTGCTTCCCCGCCTACTACATCCTACCCGCCAGTGCATCTCAGATGCCATGTACAGCACATCGTCTTCCCCCCTCAGTGTGAAGGGGGCGCCGCCTCAAACGGCTGCAGCCGCCAGTTTGGCCGGGATTTTCGGCGAGGTCTTGGTGCAATGACGTCTCGCGGCTCTGGCATATAAAAGACCCTACGGCCGGTTTGTAGATGCTGCGCAGCACGCGGCCCCTGCGCACGGCTAGCTAGCGCCTGAGCTGGTGACCCCCATGGCGGGGCCCCCCCGCACCCGGAGCTGTCCTTGGGTGCGCCTGACTGAACTTCTTGAGCCAGAGCTGAAAGCTCAGAGTGCTAGCCGATCTTGTATGTTTTATTAACTTGCAACTTGAAATATTTTCGAAACAAGTCGGAAACCTGCTCAAATACATCGGGGGTGGTTTCTGCATATTGAAAAATGTAGAAATATGGTGAGATCGACAAGGAAATTTGGAAATTATACCCAGCCGGGTGCGACTTGGGCGCGCCCTCGGGGAGTAAATACATGTCTGCAAAATGGACCCACTCTTGTTTTTTGTGTGTGTTTTTCTGTTTTGTTTGATTATTGTCGGATTTACATATGTTTGATAATTGGGAAGCTTTTCGCATATATAACCTGTAGTTGTTTACGTAAATATATATATATATATATATATATTGTTTTTCATATATTCGCCGCCGTGCCGCCAAGCACCATTGGAGTGTCTCTAATGCACTGCAGTCTGCAATTTATTTATTCTCAACTAAGGGACATGGACCCCGGGCCGGGCTCTCTCGAGGTTAGCTGTGTGACTTTTTTCGGAAAGTGAATACAAGGGTATCGCTGCAGAGCGGTGTCGTTAGTCGACAAAAAAAGGCGGCCAACGAACCGACTTTTTCTCCCGAAACAAAAGCGTCCTACAAATATCCCCAAAAATCTGGGCCAGAGGCACCCAGATGGAGCCCGAGAGGCATTCAAATACAACCCAGAGGGATCCCAATGGAAGCCAAGGGAAACCAAGAGAGCTCCAAAAGCGTCTTTTTGCGTTCCGCGGGGTTCTCTTGGGTACCTCCTTGGAACCATTTTTACATTAAATCATTCCAAAAACCACCAAAAGACCGCCAAAGCCACCTACACGTCAGGCACCGGTCCACAGTGCACGGCACGGTGGTGGAAAGGCCGAAGGCAACTGGATATATATATATATATATATATATATATATATGGGGGTGTCGTTCTTTGGCATAAAACCTGATGAGGTTTGATATATTTTGTTTTGGGGTTCTTTGGTGCGCCCTCGGGGGAAAATACGTTTCTGACAAATGGGCCCAAATAACAATTTAACCAACAGTTTTTGGTTGTTCAGTATCATTGCAGATTTCAAATATTTGTTAGCCTGTCGCGATTAACACACTACAAACAAACAAAAATGTGACCTCCAACACCGCCCCTCCGGCGCACGGCGCACCTCGGACATGTTGTTTGCAGCATGTCAAACACAGCAAGTTGTTTGATTTATGTAATTGCCCCGGTCTTTCTTGGGTGTCTTTTTTGTGACAAGGTTCCAAAATATGCATTCGGATACGAAACTGGCAGCCATGGACGCTACCTACGCAAACAAAAACGGAAATTCGACGTCTCCGTGAGCCGGTTTCAATGGAAGACGTCCCGGACCAGGATTCGGCCCAAAAAACTACAACACAAAGTTCGAACTTGATTTTGCTTACCCGAGCAATCCTGGGTTATTACTCAAAGAAGGTAGTAAGTTGTTGGATGAATCGAATTGTTAATCGAAGAACTTGCTATGTCTCCCGTTTTTTGTTTTGATTCATATTTTGATGAATCGAAAGCCCTGGCTATCTTGTAAAACTGATGGACTTAATAAAACAAAACTCTTTGTTGTTCTAGAGCTTTGCAAGTGGTTCGCCACAGAAACACGTTTTGGGCATTGAGAATCATATCTGATGGTCAGCTTTTCGTTTTGGCTGCATTTTTTCGGAATTGTGTTCTTCCCGAAGGGATGGACAAAATAATCAAAAAATAAAACAAAGCCCGAAGTGTTTGGATCTTTTGGATTATGCAATGGTTTCAACATTTACCAACATGCAAATTCGATGCAAAAGACACCCCAGATGCATTTAAACACGTCCCCGACCTGTTTTGAAGGGCCGCGGGGCCGGAAAATAGGGTTTAGGGACCTGGGACCGGGAGTAATAGGCTTCAGGTGTTGCTTAATTTGCTTAATTTAATGCGTCGCCAGTATCATTTGACCAGGCCCGGCCCGCCCCAGGGGCCCCGACATCTGCAAATTGCGCAGTGCAAAATCAAACTGCACGCGAAGCAAAATCATATCGCACCATGCGCCCACCGCGTCTGTCACACCGGTTAATTTATTTGCTGCTTATCCAGTAGACACTACAAATAAAGTATTATTAAAACAAACCCAGTGATTCCTGCGCATGGACCCCAAACAATATTTTAGTTCTGTCTAGGTACGTGGGCTTAGGTAACCAGGCTAACGACGAGCAATCCTGAATTGCAGGCTATTTAGGTACCTGGGCTGAGGTACCTAGAATTAGGCACCCAGGCTGACGACGAGCAATCCCCACTCTCAGGGTCAGTTCCATACAAGTAAGAAACCCTAAGCACAAGCGCTGTTTGGGAATTATGTCAAATTAACACATAAAAGTGCTCAACATTATGTTTTGCTTGCCACCTTTCTATCTTTTAGTTATCAAAGCGCCGCGCCTCGGATGTATATTTGCGCCAACAGTCCACTCTGTGAGATGTCGGGCCCTGGGAGGAGGATGTTAAGCCCTCACCACTCTCAACATCCTATTCTCATGGAAACGGCCTAAATTAAGCAACACCTAAACTCTATTTTCAGGCCCCGGGTCTCTAAACCCCATTTTCCGGCTCCGGGGCCTTTCGAAACAAGTCGGGGACGGACTCACATGCATCTGGATGTTTTTTGCATCAAATTTGCATATGCAAATGGGTACAACCATGGCACAGTCAATAAGATCCCCCAAATTGTGATTTTGCACCATGTCGGGAAATTATTTTCCCAATCCTGGGGAGAAGACATCTTCGAAAAACACTCCCAAACCTAACTTCTAACCATCATATTTGCTTTCGCATGCCCCCAAAAAACTTTTTGTGGCGGACCACTTGTAAAGCTCTAGAACACCAGAGTGTTGCTCAATTATCTCCATCAAACGTACGGCTCGCCGCAGGCAGGCCTGTTGTTCTCTGTGGTTCGGTATTTCTTGAAACTACTACCCAACCGATTGAGTGGCAAATAGTCCAATCCTTTTCCACCAAGGTGTGAAAGGAATAATCCATTCCTGAACCAATTGCTAAATATATAATTCCCCTACTACACCATACAAACACCTGCTTGCACAAGTCTATCTGACCGGCTTTGAACTTGAGTTTCTCTGCCCATGACATATTTGCGAACTTGACCGCATTCGGACACACACGCACGAAGACTGTTACATAGACCAACCTTGTAAGTTCCATGTGGCATTGAAGCTAAAAGGCTATGATAGGGCGGGCCCTATTCTTATACATTCAATCTTATGATTGGTTTCGTGTTTCAGATGTGAGTCCGAAACAATTGTGTTCGATTTTGATTAGTTGCAGCGCCGGCAGGCCGCAGCCGTCCGCCGAGGGCCGCCCGCCGCCTGCCGGCCGTGCGCGGTCGCGGCCGGCCGGCTTGGGCCCAATGGGCCCATGAAGGTTCATGGCGTAGACATCTCGAAGCGTGGGGCGGCGGCCGGAGGCCACGCCTATTTCTCAAAAGCCGAGGCGAAAATACTGTTCGAATAGTCCAGATGTTGCCGAGATTATTTTGAGACTATTTGGATATACTTTTAGAGTATATTCATATTATACCTTCTCGAAGGACAAAAACCTTTTGAATAGTATATTGTACGGTTGGTGGACTAAGTTAAGCAACACTGTGTCGAATGTTCGTTTTGGGTGCGTTCTTCGAAAATGTGTTCTCCCTGAAGGGCTGGCGAAAGAACTCCCCAAAATTGTAAAAATCCCAAAAAGTTCGGATTTTAGCGATTGTGCAATGGGTCTACCCATTTCCACATGCAAAGCCGATGCAACAAACATCCTAGATGCATCTAAACACATCCCCGACCTGTGTTGAAGGGCACCGGGGCCAGAAAATATGGTTTAGGGACCATGGGCCGGAAAACCGTATTTATGTGTTGCTTAATTATGTTCGTCACCAATATGGAATGGGCCTCTAGGGGACAAGTCGAACATAATCGATCGAATCCATTACAATGCAAACCAATCATATCTGGTGGTTGGTCATCGTGTTTTTTCAGGACATCCGGACATTCAAACAAAAAAAATAAAAACTCTCAGAACTGGTCGCCTGGTCATGAAACCTTAGTTGACCCCGTACAAACATCTTGCCCCACACAACGCCTCCATATCGCCACCCACACAACAAACATAAAAAATCTCAAAAGACAGTATCTGTATTATTTCAAAAAACTTTTAAGGTTTTTCAAGCTTTTCGATGTTCGTTTTGGGTCCGTTTTTTTCGAAAATTCCCTTTCCCCGACGGGCTGCCAAAAAAACTCCCAAAGTTGTAAAATCCCGAAATGTTCGGCTCTTATCGATTCTGCAATGATTGTACCCACTTCCACATGCAAAGTCAGCGCAACAAACACCCCAGATGCCTCTAAACACATCCCCGACCTGTGTTGAAGGGCTCCGGGGCCAGAAAATAGGGTTTATTGACCCTGGGCCGGAAAACTGGGTTTAGGTGTTGCTTAATTATGCTCGTCACCAATATAGAATGGGCCTCTAGGGGACAAGTGGAACATAATCGATCGAATCCATTACAATGCAAACCAATCATATCTGGAAGTTTGGCCATCGTATTTTCAGGACATCCGGACATTCAAAAAATAAAAAATCTCAGAATTGGTCGGCCTGGTCATGAAACCTTAGTTGACCCCGTAAAAAAACATATTGCCCCACACAACGCCCCCATATCGCCACCCACACAACGAAAATAAAACAAAAAACTCCAAATCTCAGCATTTTTATTAAGTCCTATACCTAGCTGTAATCGAAAAGCTCAAAACTTTAAGGTTTTTTTAGCTTTTCGATTTTCGTTTTGGGTCCGTTTCTCGAAAGTGCATTTTCCCCGCAGGGGTGGCAAAAGAACTCCCAAAATTGTAAAAATCCCCAAATGTTCGGATCTTATCGATTCCCCAATGATTCTACCCATTTCCACATGCAAAGTCGATGCAACAAACACCCCAGATGCATCTAAACACATCCCCGACATGTGTTGAAGGGTGCCGGGGCCAGAAAATAGGGTTTACCCTGGGCCGGAAAACTGGGTTCAGGTTTGCTTAATTATGTTCGTCACCAATATGGTATGGGCCTCCAGGGGACAAGTGGAACATAATCGATCGAATCCATTACAATGCAAACCAATCATATCTGGAAGTTTGGTCATCGTATTTCATGACATCCGGTCAAAAAATAAAAACTCTCAGAATTGGTCGGCCTGGTCATGAAACCTTAGTTGACCCCGTACAAACATCTTGCCCCACACACAACGCCCCCATATCGTCACCCACACAACAAAAATAAGAACATCTCCAAACGTCAGCAATTTTCTTTAATTCCTAGAATTCCTTATCCAGGGACAATGGGACACCCCAACAAGCCACCTAGATATGTGGGCACTGTGGGCCTACCTGGGCCCCAAGCTTTGTTCCTGGGATGCAAGTGGGAGCCCTTCGTCGGGTCGCCATTCGCTTGGCAAAATCTGCCGCTTAGATTGTAATGATGCGACCCCCATCGCAACACCCGGGATTGCTCGGGTAGGCAAAACAAGTTTTAACTTCTTCTTTCCGGGATTTTGGCCGCATCTTGGTCCGGGACGTCGTCCATTGGATTCGGATCGCCGAGACGCCGAATTTGCCGGTGTTTTTGCGTCCGTAGCATTTTTGACTGTCAGTTTCGTGCCCAAATCCATATTTTGGAATCCGGCCGAAAAAAAGTAAAAAAGGTACGTGCAAGCAAGACCGGGATTAGCAAAACAATTCAAAACGTGCAATACATGTGAAGTGAATTGAAAAGTTATGTGAGCGAAAATGTGAAAAATGTTCTTACATTGTTCGCCACGTCAATCAGGGGAAGGCTCCCCGTGTCGCTATAAAAGCAGTAAACTGACACAACACGACAGTCGCACGAGCAGGGCGTAAGCAAATTCTGAATTCAATCGTTCCTATTTAACCGCATTTCAGGCATTACAGAGTTCAGCATAGACTGCAGGAGGGGGGCAAGGGTGACAGACTGCTTTTGAAATCACACATGCAAGAACTTTATGGGGGTTGCCACACATGCATAGACAATCATGACTGGCCTGGGAAGGGTGAAAATGCACATTGCACAGAACTCATTAGGCGCCTGACATGCAAGTCAGACTTTACGGGAGTTCACAACATGTATTTCCATCCTTTCCAGTCCATCCTGTTGGCACAGCCCTACGGGGCTATGGGGAAGGAGGCCCCTACCATTACAGCGAATTCGTAGGAACCTGAATTCGTGAAGACAAAGCAATCTATACACTTACATATGATTACGGTATTATAGCGTCAGACACGATGTCAGACTTTAAGAACCATACAGTCAGCATGAACCGCACTATACGGCTTAACATGCACTCAGGAAGGCTTTCAGGTGGCAGCTTCTCGTCGTCGCTTCTTTTCTTCTCTCCGTGGCCTTAGCATTCTTGCTTCACCGTCGCTTCTTCTCTTCGTGGCCTCGGTAAACGCGGGGCAGTGAAGATGCCATCTTTATCCACTTCCTGTGCGGCAATGGTGACAAAGCAATTACTTCAGTGCTCTTCATCATTGCCTTCTTTGTGCCTTCCTTCATCGACTTCGTGGGGCAACATGGCATTGCCTTTGCCCTGGGTGTCGAGTCTGGCCGTCGACACTGGCTGAGGAAAGTGGCATTATGGAGTGATGGCCTTTGCCTGTGCGGTATTCGCACTGCAGGGCTGGTGCTCAAGCCGAGGCGATATTCAGGCCCTACGGCGCCACCACTCCATTGACCGGCGTACCTCTGGCACCAATGTCCAGTCGCCTCTGTCCACCACCACAGCGCGACATTGCAAGGGAAGAGGCTAGGACATGTCATCCAAGACACAGGGGCAAGGGACACCTATGACTTGGGCCATACCCTCGAAAATGTGAAAAAACATGTGAAATTCATATGTCCGAATACATTTCACACTTTGGGCTGCATGTTTGGCCCTTCGGGCAAAAAATGCAGCCGAAACTTTGGAAGGTATGCAAACATATGTATCTCACATTTATTTCACATTTTTGCATCACATTATTTTCATAGTTGTTTCACATGTATTTCACATTTCTTTTTTTTGCGAATTGACCAATTTTGAGGGTTCGCACCACTACAACACTTACTCAACTGGTCACCATGATGCCAGGATTGCTAGGGTAAGCAAAATAAAATTTCAATTCCCCGCCAATTCTTTTGGCCGAATCCTGCCTGGTCCGGGACGTCTTCCATTGGATTCGGGTCGCGGGGACGTCCCATTTGCGTCTTTGGCGGTCAGTAGCGTGTCCTTGGCGTGTTTGTAGCATGTCAGTAACATGTCTGTAGCGTCCTTGGCGGTCAGTTTCGTGTCCGAATGCATATTTTGGAACCCTGTAGGAAAAAACTAATTTAAAGTATGCCTGAGCAATGGCGGTCAATTGTTCCAGTCATTATTGTTGTTCCATGGGCTCTGCGGGGCCCACAAGGCCCAATTAATTGTTCCATGGGGCTCCTGGGGCCAAGGGCCCATGGGGCCCAAGCCGGCGGCCGGCGGGCGGCCGGCGGGCGGACGGGCGAAAGTCATCGGAACAATAATATTGGCCAATGGAGTACACCCATTTGTTTTTGTTTGATCAGGCTCGGGCCCCGATTACCGACAAATCGGTGCATCATTCGATCGACGAGATCGGTCTTTGTGAAAACAAATCGACCGAATCGCAAGATAGTGCGATCGTGTGTTTTCTATCCTTCCATTGTTGCATAGCGATCACACTATGGTCATATGTTTACAACAAATATTTCCATCGATTTCCTCACATCTCTGAATCTGGCAACATGAGATACTTAAAAAATGACCGATTTGTTTTGGGGTGCGTTTTTCGAAAATGCATTTTCCCCGAAGGGCACTCGAAAGAACTCCCAAAATGGGGTGTATGGGGTGGGGTGGGGGTTTAGGTGGGGTAGGGGTTTAGGGACCAGGGTTTAGGGCCAGGGAAAAAACAAAATCCCATAATATATTTCTTACTAATCCCAAATTGCAAGACGCACCACTGTGCTATTCCCAAGTAAGCGAAGCCAAACAAAGTGAAGACACCATTCCTCTTCCAATCGATGTCCTTCCAATCCTTGCCCTCCGCCTTCTGGATGACGATATCGGCAAAAGAAGTCTTCAATGTCGCCACGATCAAGTTGGTGACGAATGGTTTCCGCTTTGGAAAAGTTTTGATAGCTCCCCACGTGCCTGTGTATGCGATCTGATGGGAGATGCCTGGCAATGTTGGACGCGCAAGGACACTTCGTAAAATATGTCCAACGACAACTCACATGCACACTTATAACACATAGCACAAACAAACAATGCGAACCGAATTACAATACAACCAATGATACTTATGCAATATCGACTACAACCGAGAATATGTACTAAATGAAACCTACGCGCAAACGACCAACGATCCAACCACAAGTGCAAATCCATACAACAATACATACAACCAATTATGTAAACACGCCTACTTGCTTGTAGGTGTGATTGCAGTGTTCATATGACTCGTTGATTTTTGTCAATGAGATAATGGAAAACTTGCGCAAGAGACTGCACTGCTTAGGATGCTGAGGTGATCAGAAAATATTTGCAAGACCGATACATACACCCAAGCAAACTTTGGCCATATTACCAGCCATTCATTCTCACTATGGTAAAATTTCCGTTTGGGGTGCGTTTTTCGGAAATGTGTTCTCCCAGTCGGGCTGGCAGAAGAACTCCCCTACAATTGCAAAAAACACATGTTTGGATCCGATCGTACAACGGTTTTAACCATTTCTACATGCAAGTTCGATGCAAATACACCCCAGAGGCATTTTAACATATCCCCGGGGCCGAACACTAGGGTTTAGGGACCCGGGGCCGGAACATAGGGTTCAGATGTTGCTTGATTCTGTCTATTGTCAGTATACATATAGAGAGAGAGAGAGATGTTCACTATTTGTGCAATGATCGTTCTTGCAATGATTCTCCTTTTTTCCAGAAGCCTAAGCACCTGCCAACTCTGAGATGTTCCAAATCATCGCCTACTATCGACCCCCAAATCCCATATGTTCCAACACAATCCACCCCCCTCCCCACCCCCCAAATACAAAAAGAACAACTACTCGGGTGCCACTTACAAAATCAAACTTGTTTGTCGGAAGATCTAGACTTTAGATGTCGGGGCGGGTACCATTGGATTCGTCTTGAAATTCTGGGCTGCTTTGACGTGTTGATGTGTCCGGAACTCCGATATGGACACAGACCGGACAACCAACGGTTTTGGGGACACCCTTCCAAACAAAATGAAAGTACGTTTGAATGTTCATGGGGTTATAAATGCCGCTGCTCTCTCAGCGATCCAATGACATCCACAAGAACCCAAGAAGTCAAAGCACCTCAAAGAAAATGAAGAGGACCCCAAGATTCCCAAGAGCATCCAAGACGATCCGAACACATCACAAGAAACCAGAGAGTTTTCAAAGAAAACCAAAGATTCTCATACATCAGTATAAAAGACCGCATTTTAATACCATCCTATTACTGCCAATTTCAAATATTGGAGAATGGTTTCATTCCGAAGATGTGTTGCTGAGGGGGCCCGTGTGAGGCCAGCGAGGGGCCGCTGTGGGGCTGACACAGGGCGGCCGTGACACATTTGGAAACACATATATACACATATATATATACATATAGAGAAAAAGAGAGAGAGAGAGAGAGAGAGAGAGAGAGAGAGAGATGTGCCCCATATATATATATATATATATATATATATATATATATATACATATATATATATATATGAAAAACATAAATAAATATATATATATATATATATATATATATATACGGCACCGTGCCTCCGGCACCAGGGCAGTGACTGCGAGGAGTTTTAGTACTTGTTTCTCAATTGAATTGTTTTAAGGGACTACACAAGCTCGGGGCATGATTCTTCTATTTTAACTTGATTTTTATCGCCGTTTGGTATAGTGGAAATCGTGTTTTTTGAGCTAGGGGTGGTAAACGAACTCCTCGGGAGGCCCATTTAGACTGATAGAAACGCATACAAACTCGATGTCGTGTTTTTTGAAGAAAAAACAAAATGTTGCTTTGGAGTGCTCTATTTGGACCTACAAATAGAATGGTTTGCTCACACTTCGGACGCTTCATGGCGCGATTCTTCTTTTTAGAAAAACACCCAAACTATAAAAGTACTCAAAATGACAAAAAAATGAAAAAATGCCCCCAATGTGATCGCAAAGTGATCTCAAAGTGACGTCCAATGATACCCAAAGCCGCCCCAATGGACCCCCAAAGGCGACAAATGGAGCCCAATGACGCCCCAGAGACACCCCAATGGACCCCCAAAGGCGACAAATGGAGCCCCAATGGCCGTCCAAAGGCACCCAAGGCAGCCCAAGGGTCCCCAAAGACCACCGCAGACAGGCCGAAAGAGCCCAATGAAACCTAAAACTCAAAAAATGGCGATAGTCAACAAACAACTAACAACAAACAACGAAAGCCTTAACCCTTAATCCTTGCACATTGCGCCAATACATGTGCACCTTCAATGTGGCCTCTATACTGTTCAGAACCCCGATTGCATAGGCCCTCCGCATGTCAACGTCACATGTGTGTTTAGGTGCACCCAATCATCTATTTTTGCTTCTCACTATATATGTATGCTATATATGTATGTGTGTTCTATACTCTCCAACACAATGAAACAAATCGCGATAGTGGCCCCCTTTAATCCACGGTATGGTGGTACCGTCCCTAATTTTAATGTATTGAGCGGCGGTACTCCGGCTTACATCACTTGCACATTGAGCCAATACATGTGCACCTTCAATGGCAATCTCCAAATGTGTCCAAAACAATTAAAACAAAAACGTAACAAACAAACACACACGGACGAACACACAAACAAACAAACGAACAAACAAACAAACGAACGAACGAACGAACAAACAAGCAAACAAACCAAGCAAACAAACACACAAACAATTTGTTGTTTCTATCCTTCATCTTTCATGCATTATATTTTGCTTCAACTACTTTTGCCCATATCCCCGATTATGTACCCGAAAGGTTGTTACGATTATATTTCTGCACAAACAAAGAAACCAACAAACAAGCAAACAAGCAAACAAACAAACAAACAAACAAACGAACAAACACCCAAACAAACAAAATCAAACAAGCAAACAACTTGCTGTTTGTATCCTTACTCGTGAGCACAAAAGTAGAGCAAGGCACCGTGCCGGGTAGGCCGAGGGCAATTTGATATATATATATATATATATATGAATATATTATGACTTAGAAGTGCCTCCTTCATAATCGACGTTCAAATTATTTTGATTATGTTAAGTTTTTGTCGTTTCAATTACTGGTGACAATGTTGGTGGTTTGGGGACCTGCATGTTTTGGTTGAGTTCGGGCCACCTATCGGCTGGAATGGCAAAGATTTCATGAAAATGTCAAAAAACTCATCTAGCAAGGCTTAGTTGGAGAACTGCCAATATGTCAACGAGATTTCAAAGACAAGTGAAGAAAAACAGCCTGAAACCATCCCAGCCACTTGGAATACTATTTCTCCAACAGTCTGAAGTTATGATAAGAGAGGGCCAGACAGGGGTCTGCTAACCCATACTACAGTAAATATGAGTAAATATGTATAGATGTGTGCATGATATTTATATATACATACCACTGTGTACCCATGCATGTACATGCACAGAGCAACGTGGAGCAAAGAGAAGCGGAACAGAGTTATGCATTACAGAGACAAGCATCTTCGAACACTCATTTTGTCATTTTTTAAAGACTTTGAAGCATTTTCGAATGCCCAACTGGCTCCGAAGCGAGCTTGGGCGGCACCTGAGCCATGGATTTGCATGTGGCCGGAAACCGTCCGAATCGAGGGCAAGCCGCCCAAAGCCTCGCGAGGAAATTCAGATATAGATACATTATAATATACAAAACGGCTTCATTTCCAACTGTTTTGGTAAGAATTACAAGATATGCCGTCCCCCTTGGGAGCTTCTGCGCAACGGTTGGGCCGCGACAAAGTGCAATTGCGTCGAAGTGGCATCTTATTACCGCAACTATTCCTCCATGATCCAAACTGAAAGGTAGTTGATAAGGTTTGAGGACTAATCGGATTTAATCCAGATGGGGATTGAACCATATTTAGCTTAAAGCCCATGAAGGGAAAACATATAGGAAATATGAGAAGGAATACATTCCAATGCAATGGACAGAGCAACCCTGTGGCATCAATAGAAAAGGAAGGCTTGAAACGCATTAGTGGGAACCCCCATTCGGACTAAACTTCATTACTGTTGAATCCTACTACATACCTGCCAATCATATACTTACAAGTGGTTCGGCACACAAACACATTTTGGGCATTCCGAAAATTGGTTCATCTCCGAAGGTTAAAAGGTGTACATGGTGTGGAAGGTTGCAATGCAAAACTGGAAGTATTCTTGGCATCTCTAATTCGTAACCTCTGCGTTTAGGACCTCCGTTGCTGTGCGACTCATGGAATCTTTACAGACAAACCAAATTTGTTCAGATCGAAATACGGTTGGTGTAATAAATTAAGGAACACTATGGCCGGAGTTGCGTTTGGGGTGCGTTTTGCGACAATGTGTTCTCCCCGAAGGGCTGGCAAAATAACTCCCCATATTGTAAAAATGCAACAACATTGGATCTGATCGATTGTACTTTACCCACGGTGTTTGTTATAGACACGGCGGGACCACAGCGGCCCTTGCGAACATGTGTTGTTATAGACACGGCGGCGCCACAGCGGCCCTTGCGCCCCCATGGTGCAGACCCTTGGTCATCTGTTCCTTCATGTTCCGCCCTCCAAGAGGCGAGGGGGATTACCTTCCCCCGCCAATACACGAAACAAACACAGTATGGTATAACTAGGGCATATTCTATTCATGTGTTGGCTTCTCTTAATCAATCTTCAATTTTGACAAAGATTTTTGGACCTTCCTGGCAATTATAGGATGTCCTTGGGAAATCTATGAGTGTCTTCAACTTTTGTTGACATCCCTTGATGCCTCCGGCAATCCTCGAAATTCGTTTTTCTTGGTACTATATATATATATATATGTTTGCTTTCGGTTTCCCTTCAAAGTAATGTAATTCCTAGGAACTGCCATATCTTGATTAAGCCAAGCTTAATCATACCCCGTATCACATTTATACGTTTGCCGGTATAATTTAAACCGCACCGTATAGGAAATATATAGGAGCCCGCAAATAAATCTTAGAATAACACTTTATCGAATTCGGCATGGGGATTGGGCACTGGCGCGACGAGGGAATATGCCAGAAACTACTTATAGTGAACATTGTTGCTCTCAACAGATGTCCATGATTCAAACTTGTCCTTTGACAATCTGTGATGTGAACAGACGTTATTGTACTTACTTGGAATTTGAAGGATGTCCTTTGAAAGTCTATGATGGTATTCAACTTTCGTTGAAATCAATTGATTTACCTTTCATGCCTTCAAAGAAAAGATCCGTCCTGAAAATTCGTGGGTCGCCTTATTTTTCTTGGATCCCCCAGAGAATGTATGTTTGCTTTCGGTTTCCCTTTGAAGTAATGTAATTCCCAGGAAGTGCCCCTGTATCACATTCATACGCTTGCCGGTACAACTTAAGCCACACCGTATGGGAAATGTATGTGTATATATATGTATATATCCGCCACCGTGCCTTCGGCACGAGCTGGAGTGACTGCGAGGAGTTTTAGTACTTGTTTCTTGTTTGAATTGTATTAAAGGAGTACACAAGCCCGGGGCATGATTCTTCTATTTTAAGGTTGATTTTTTCAGGACAGTATGGTATCGTAAAAATTGGGGTTTCGTCACAAAAGTCTAGTGAACGAATTTTGTGGAAGTGCATTTAGACCTACAAATATAAATACAAACTCGATGTTGCGATTTGGGAGGGATTTTTTTTTTAGAGTCCTCCATTTGGACCCACAAATATTGGGTGGGTCCAACTCACAATTGGTACGCTTTATTGTGCGCTGTTTCTTGAGACAAAAATCCCGACAACTACAAAACTCACAATTTGAACAGAAAATTCCAAACTATGAAAAATAAGCCCAAAACTGAACCCCAATGACGCCCAAAGGCGTCCCAATGGAACCCTAAAGGCGACAAATGAAACCCAATGACGCTTCAGAGGCGCCCCGATGGACCCCCAGAGGTGACAAAAAGAGCCTCAATGGCTGTCCAAAGGCACCCAAGGCAGCCCAAGGGTCCCAAAAGGCCACCGAAGACAGGCCAAAAGAGCCCAATGAAACCTAAAACTCTAAGAAATGCCATACTGGCGTCCTTTAGAATTCAATACCCACATTTTAAAGTACCAAGCGGCATTGCGAACATAAACTTCAAAACATCGCGGTAGTGACGCCCTTTAGGCTGCAATATTATGGTAGTGTCACTGATTTTATTAATGTACCGGCTGTCCGCATGTCAACGTCACATGTGTGCGTTTATTTTTTTGCTTGTGTACTGTACTCCCGCACGAATGTCCCAAACAACAAACATTAAACAATAAACATTTTCCAACTGTGTAAAATAACGGGGCCTCTAACCCTGGCCCAGGGTGCCTCCAATGCAACGACGGTGAGAGGCAAAACAAAAGTAAGTCGCAACCATGAGCACCTTCATCTCCAGCTGTGACCCAAGGCTCCCCTTCAGAATCCAGATCTGCACCCAATCCTGCTCACGAGACTTGGTCGGACCACTGCACCCCAAGATGAAGAGCCATCCCACTGAATGCCCAAGGAAAACCTGAAAGCCCAAGGACTAGGGAACTCCTTGCTGGCATAGGACTGCAGGCCGCTCCGAAGAACCCTCGTTCAAAAACAAAGCAACCAGTACTGGACATGCGTGATGGTGGGAGCCCGCCTAGCTGGGGACACATGCAGGAGACACTGCGTGGAACTGCACACACCGCCCAACCAGGAGATTGTAGAGGCCAAAGAGTTTGCAGGAGAAGGCCACCTCTCTAAAAACCACATGTCGACGTCGAACTTCAAGACAAGCATTATACAAACCGTGCGTGCTCCAGAGAACCACAAGACATCAAGTCGCAAATAAAAAACTATAGAAAAACTATTGAATTCGAATGCAATAGCTATCCACCAAGCGCACAATTCCAAATGAGCGGAAAGTACCAAAGATCCGCAGCTGTGCATAATAGAGTGACCGTACCTGTCCCGCTTCTTACTTTGAGGGTTGGGCCGGTTGACCAGAGCACGCCACCGAGTAACCTCTGCACTGAAGGGCACCAGCGGAAGAGCAGGCAACGGCATGCAATAGTGGTCCGCCACATTAAACAACAAACAATAAACAACAAACAAAAAAAAACTTAACCCTTAATCCTTGCACATTGGGCCGGTACATGTGCACCTTCAGCGTGTCTTCTCTATTATCCAGAACCCCGATTGCATAGGCCCTCCGCATGTCAACGTCACATGTGTGTTTACGTGCGAGCGGCTGTACTCCGGCACGAATCTTTGTGTATAGGTTATCCCCTTCCCCCCCCCAAAAAAAAAGGAAAGGATGGTGGTCGCTTGGACTATAGGATGTTATAGAATCATTGTTGATTTCAATGTCCCCAGCGGGGGTGCTTCAATGTCTTTTCAATGTCCCCAGCGGGGGTGCTTTCAATGTCCTCAGCGGGGCTGCTCTCAATGTCCCCAGCAGGAGTGCTTCAACCCTTAATCCTTAATTCCTTAATCCTCAATAATCCTTAAACCCAAACAAACAACGAACCAACCAAACTAGCAAACGAACCAAACAAACAAGCAAACACACCAACTAGCAAAATAACAAACACACACAACCAAACACACAAACAAACAAACAAACAAACACATAAACAAACAAAGAAAACAACAAACACACACACAAACAAACTAACAAGCAAACAAACACACGAACAAACAATTTGCTGTTTGTATCTTTAATCTTTAATGCCCTTTCTTTTCCAATTGTCTCTCTAACCCGTGCACGAAAGCACAGCAACAAACAACAAACAACAAAGAACAAACAACACACAACGAAAGCCTTAACCCCTAATCCTTGCACATTGAGCCAATACATGTGCACCTTCAATGTGTCTTCTATACTATCCAGAACACCGATTGCATAGGCCTGCCGCATGTCAACGTCACATGTGTGTTTACGCGTTTCAAACATTTTTTTTGCTTCTCTCACTCGTGCACAAAAGCAGAGACATGAACGGTGGCGGGTACGCCGAAGGCAATTGGATAGATTTATTTATATATACACATATATATAGGAATCCTAATCAAAACTTATAATACATATTAATTACATCCGGCATGGGATTCGTCACCGGTGTGACAAGAAAATATGTCAGGAACTACTTGTAGCAACAATTGTTACTCTCAGAAGTTGTCCATGATTCAAACTTGTCCTAGGACAACTCGTTTCAGATCAATAGATATCAGCGGAGTCGTCACCAAAGCTTCACAATACACCAGACTCCCACTCGAAACGAAAAAAATGCACAACGTCACTTGGAGCTGGGTACACTGAATATCAACCCGTGATCATTTTCCTGGACCCTTTTGGTGAAAAAACGTGTGTGTGATTAGCCTCTTGTGAAGCTGCAGCATAGCCCAAATGTGGCGTAATTACTACCGTCAACAGTATGACCGTTTTCCATACCATGCAACTTCTAAGTTAGAAGGGAGGGCCGGGGTGGGGCCGTGGCGCCGCAGGGTGGGGCCGCTGCAGGTTTCTACATACACCCTTTGCCCAACTGTTGTCTCCATATATATATATATATATATATATATATATATATATTATATATATATATATATATATATATATTTTTTTTTGTATTTATATATATATATATATACATATAGCAAACATTTGGCATTGTGATTAGCCCAGGTGTGGCCCAATTACCACCGTCAATAGTATGACCCTTCTCCCTCCAATTCAAATTCTAAGTTAGGAGGAGGGGTCCTCCATGAGGCTTGCGCCGGCGCCCTCATAGCACTACGAAGCATGGCTTGCCAATTAAGACAAAGGATCCGCGCCTCTTCTTCGAACTTAGTGGACGGCACCGGGTGTGCAACTTTACTCGAGCCAATGTTATAGGAATGTATGCATAGATATGTACTTGCTTGAAGAAAAAACTATCACGCCTTTTCCCGGATGTTTTATTTGGGCAAGCTTTATTACTGACAAAACGAAACTACTAACTATTCAAAGTAGTGAGTAGTGTTTCCGGGTCTTGCTTAATTTGAATATTCCGGTTGCGTTTTATGCGTGTGTTTTGGAACCTTTCACCAGTTTGTGTCGCGTGTCACATTTGGGGATTGTTTCGTAGGCTTTCCCAGCGTGCTCCGAACATTTTCTGCTGTTTTCCATGAGGGACAAATTTCCCTAGTGTTTTTTGCGTACATTGATTTCGCTTTTGCTAGATTGGGGAGCTTGCATATACACCAAGAAATGGTATACACCAGGCGATTTCTTATTTTTGCTAGGCCCACACCCGGTGGTGGTGAATATATATATATATATATATATATATATATATATATATAAATAAATAGTGTCCCCAATCTCTCTTTCTCTCTCTCTGTATATATATAATATGTATGTTAGTATGGTTTAAAAGGTAAGCGGCCTCTCGAGGGTCTTCTCCAATTGTTGGCATGTTTTGTAGTGGGCCGAATTTGTCCAACAACTACTTGCACATATTCAACATTTGGTGCAGAATTTTCTGCAATTGTTCATTTAACAATTGTTGGACACTTTCAAACAATTGGAACTCTCGTAATGAAACCAATATTAGCGTAATTAACTGGCCCTTAGTTTCAACTAAAAAACCCTAACAACGTTTTTGTTGTTTCACACCGTCCAAATGTTTTCCCACGTTCGACGAGAAGGTTTTTTCACACCGTGCGTGAAGGTTTGTTCAACATTTTGTTGAACGTGTTCTTTACACCGTGCGCCTATCTGGGGTATGTTGCGATTCCTTGTGCATCTGGGCGGCTGGGGGGCTGGCTTGTGGTTTTGGTGTTTTACGATGCATGCGCTGCAGTCTGGACTGTTGCAAAATGTGCTTTGTGCTTGCATGGTGTCACAAGGGTCACCAAAGGGATCAACGAACCCCCCAAAACTGTTACTGTCATGGGCCACACTTGTTTCACACCGTGCACGTTTGTTCCACGTTTCACGCCTGCATTTTTTTCATGTTTTACGGGTCTGCCTAAAACCGGTGCACGGTCCTAAAACCTCACGGCCAAATCTCACACTTAGCAAATTATTCTTGTAATTAACCAGTGACTTCCAATTGTTTTGTTAAATTGTTGAACTGGGTCGCTCAAGGGTGCAACTGTTTTGCTCGAATGATAACAATTATGCCACATGATTGAACAATTTGGAAATTGGGAAATGCACCCATACAATTGCAACAATTTAGAAACAATGTGTTGAAGTGTCTCGAGAGCCAGGGTCCGGCCGCTGAATTTTGAACCATACTAATTTATGTGTATATATATATATATATTATATACTTTTTCTTTTGTAATTTAAGGTTTTAATTTAAGGGTGCTTTCCGGCGTCCGGCCGCTGCCCGCCCGCCGCCGGCCGACCGCCGGCCGACCGCCGTCCGGCCGCCGGCATGGGCTCCATGGGCCCCACGGGCCCCACGGGCCCCATGGGCCCCACGGGCCCCATGGTCCCCATGGGCACCATGGGCCCCAAGGGCTCCACAGGCCCCATGGGCCCTCTCGGCCGCAATGGGCCCCCTCGGCCCCAATGGGTCCATGGCCCCTATGGGCGCCTATTGGGGCAAAGTACCCTTAAAGAACCTTTACATTAGGAAAGACTGTGTATATATACGAATTTAACTTAAGAAGAACCGAAACAGCATTAACAGCCTAGGTTTCAATGCGGTTATAAAAGTCAGCACGGCTGCTTTGGGTGCGCACTTGGGGGATCAAAGCTATGGAAAGTGCGCCGCTGCTGTTTGCTACGGTTGATGGACTTAATTAAACAACTCCTAGGCCCCATGGGCCCCTCGGTCCCCATGTATATATGTGTATATATACATATATTCTATATATACACATTTTTTGTGTTGTATATATATATATATATATATATATATATTGTATATATGTATATATGTTGTATATTTTTGTTCGCTTAAGAAGAAACGAAAACAGCATTAACAACCACAACCTAGATTTCAATTCGGTTATAAAAGTCAACGCGGCTGCTTTGGGTGCGCCCTTCGGGGATCAAAGCTTTGGAAAAAACTTATTCTGCTGTTTGCTACGGTTGATGGACTAAATTAAGCAACTCCTAGACCCTATTTTCCGGCCCCGGGGCCCTAAAATATATTTTCAGGCCCCGGGTCCCTAGACCCTATTTTCCGGCCCCGCGGCCCTTCAAAACAGGACAGCGACACATTTAAATACATCTGGGTGTTTTTGGAATCAAATTTGCATGTGGAAAAGGGCAAAACAATTGCCTAATCGATCAATCCGAACATATTGCGGTTTCTGTAATTTCGGAGAATTATTTTGCCAGCCTTTGGGGAGAATGCATTATTGAAACCAAAATACTACCATCGTGTTGCTTAATTTTGTCCAGCAACCGTATGGTTGACGCAATTAATTGGGCAACGCTTTGGTGTTCTGAAGCTTTGCGAAGTGTTCGCCACAGAGCCGTGTTTGGGGCATTGAGAATCCAATACGATGGTCATATTCTCGTTTGAGTGCGTTTTTCGAAAATGCGTTCTCCCCAAAGGGCTGGCATAAGAACTCCCCGAAATGGTAAAAGGCACCCCAAATGTTTGGACCTTATCGACTGTCCGATGGTTTTACCTATTCCCACACTCGAATTCGATGCAACAAACACCCCACATGCATTTAAACACGTCCTCGACATGTTTTGAAGGGGCCC
>Ga0099797_100379_pt1 | contig 29229 bp, 27 predicted proteins | sample Uncmet_Sort48C_1_FD_89871 | JGI IMG/M metagenome (GOLD analysis project Ga0099797, IMG submission 89871) | Marine eukaryotic communities from CALCOFI LINE 67, Pacific Ocean - C012_Sort48C_1 | ecosystem: Environmental > Aquatic > Marine > Oceanic | place: Pacific Ocean: Monterey Bay | collected... | reverse complement strand
AGGCCCAAATATTCCAAGCTTACACTTATTCTTTGGGAAATGGGGTCCCTTAGCCACAACCCTGACATTCCTCCCGGGTTCGCTAATTATTATGTACAGAATGCGATTATGCCTCTGGCAAACCAACTAATTAACTGACTTCCGGCCACATACATGTTCCACTTTCTTTACTTATAGCTGCCTAGAGCCAAGCTGTTGTCATTTGTCAACCAAACTTATAAATTGTGGAGGTTCTGCATTATTATTATTATTTAGGCGTTGTTTTCGCTTTCTTCATTCTAACTTATGAGTGACAGGTTCGTTTAGTTTTTTGTTTTGCGTCCAGTTGCCGAGGTGGACTCCCCATAGCGGTGTGCTTCACAAGAATTTGCGGGGGGTGTACGGGGTCAGGCAGCAAATAATTTAGGGGGTGCGGACCCTCCCCCTATTTGTTGACAGGAACATGTTGCCCTAGGAAAGGGTATATTAAATACTAGATTAGCTTAACAATTGCTAATCCGAAATCTGAAATCTAAAACTCTGAATAAGCCAAAGCTCGAAATGCCTACCTTGCTCGGCTGAGCCTTCGGGAAAACACTAAATACCATAAATTGCTCGGCTGTGCTTGTCGAGTGCAGTGAATACTATACTTTGCTCGGCCGGGTCTTCTAAAACAATGTAAATTAAATACCAAGTTTCTTCAGCGGTACCTCCGAAATGACTGTTGGACTGTGCTTGAGATTCGACAGTGCGTTCGGCAAACTGAGTTTTTTGTTTTTGGGTGGATCCGGTTGTTGAGTGGGTGCGTTTTTCGAAAATGTATTCACCCGAAGGGCTGGCCAAAGAACCCCCCAAAATGGGTTTGCCTGGCGGGCAAAATCTTAGTAAGCCTCCCACTACCCTTTTGACTTATAGTAGACCCTCCCAATGCCCATATAAGGCAAACTTCGAAGAATTACAAAGAACTAATATAAAAAAAGAATCCCATATATATATATATATATATTTCCTATTAATCCCTGTGTCAAGTACATTTGCTATATGAAATGCTGTGCTTTCGATTCGACTATACCATTTTCTTTCGATATCGCTGTACTGCTTCGCACGAACTCACAAGTGCTGTCAGGTGCCCTAAGCGAATCCAGTGTCCTTATAGATTTATACATAGCTTGTTTGAAGTTGATCCCCCATCCAGCCCCACTCAACCAGCGGATACGGCAGTAATAGGAAGTATTTTATATATATATGGATTTGCTTTTGATATTTATTCTCTGTCGGTATTCGGATTTTGCCTTATATGGGCGTTGGGAGGGTCCAGTATAGGGCAAAAGGGTGGGGGGAGGCTAACTAAGATTTTGCCCGCCAGGCAGACCCATTTTTGGGAGTTCGTTGGCCAGCCCCTTCGGGGAAAATACATTTTAGAAAAACGCACCCCGGTCGGCGGATACGGCCGTAATAATTCCTAGAGAATCATGAACTTGCCTGATATATTGTGTGTTTGACTGGCAAGACTGTTAATGTGGCCATGCATGTTACCAATTTCACCTAAGAACTATTACTCTGACCGGACGGATAATAGAACAATTGTCAAAAATACCACACTATGCACTTGGCCAGTTCGGGGCCACTCTGTATTTGCCAAGAGTGAATATATCTACGTACCATATCCCTCTAATAAGTCACATCTGCTTCGTGAACAAGCCTGCGCCATGACTGAAGTGGTATGCCCGCGTGAAATGCGACTAAATGACAATTAATGGAACCGCCATTGATACACTGTTTATGGACTTACTTAAGCAACAAATTGGTGTTTGGGCATTGAAGAATGATATGATTGTCATATGTTTGTTTCGGGTGCGTGGTTTCTAACATGTGTTTTCCCCGACGGATGGCAAAACAATTCTCAGATTGTAGAAATTCAAAAATGTTTGGATCTTATCGTTTATATGATGCTTGTATTTATTTCCATATGCAAGTTCGATGCAAAAAAACACCCCAAATGCCTTTAAACTTGTCCCCGACCTGTTTTGAGGGGCCCCGGGCTCGGAAATTAAGGTTAAGGGACCCGGGGCCGGAAAATAGGGTTTAGGTGTTGCTCAATTATGTCCATCACCAGTATCTACCATATTCATGTAATCTACTAACAACCGTCTCGTGCAGAAGCCTGCATGTGGATGGAAGTTGTACACCCGCGTGAAATATGGAGGAGACGGCAAAGAATTTACAACTAATCTTGGTGGCTCCCGCAGCAAAATTCTAGACCCAATATTGCTAGGGTAAGCAAAACAAAACAAGTTGTTCCTCGGATTTCTGACATAATCTTGGTCGGGCACGTCTCCTATTGGATTCAGATCGCCGAGACGTCGAGTTTGCCAGTGTTTTTGGATCTGTAGCATCCATGGCAATCAGTTTCATGCACGAACCAATATTTGGAACCTGGTCGAGAAAAAGTAAGTGGTTGCAAAAAAGGCCGGGTGGAACATTTGGGACATTAAAAATTCAGAAAACTGCAAGTCTCAGAATTGGCCGCCCTATCAGGCAAACTACTAGCTACCCTCAACATAATATTTTGCATTCACCGCAACCCTCGACGAAACTTCAATGTGGTTTACCACATTCCATCAAAAAACAATATGTGCTTTTGTTCGTTTTGGGTGTCGGAAATGTGTTCTCCCCGCAGGGCTGGCGGAAGAACTCCCAAAAATTATGAAAGTGCAAATTGTTTGGATCTCATGGACTGTACATTGGTTTTAACCATTTCCACATGCAACGTCACTGCAAAAAACACTCCCGGTGCATTCAAACACATGCCCAATCTGTTTTGAACAGCCCCAGGGCCAGAAAGGGTTTAAGGACCCGGGGCCATAAAATAGGGTTCAGGGGCCCAGGGCGGGAAAAATACAAAACTAGCCTTAAGCTTTGTCGAGGGAAGCCGAGGCTCCCAACTGCCATCTGTAATGCATTCGAAAATAACAAAAATGAAAGCCTCAGCATCGTCTGGCCTAGCCCGCAAACACGTAGCTCCCCTCAATCGGAGGGTAGTTAACGGTGTTTAATAGGGTGGGGTTGCAGTAAAATTGGGATGAACCCCCATTTAGATTAAACCCCATTCAGGGAAAATGTATAAGGAATATGCGAAGGAATAGATCTGAGGGAATGGACAGAACAAGGGACCGTGGCCCCCTGAGGTGCCAATAAAATGAGAAAAAAAAAATATATATATATATATATATATCATATATACATTCCTTATTATATTCCTCATATATTCTCCCAGGATGGGGTTTAATCTAAATGAGGTTTAATCCCCATTTTGATTAAACCCCATGAGTGTCAAACCCCGTTAATCGCTTGTCAACTCAACAGAGTATGACGCACCCCACCAGAGGCTCCCAACAATCCCAAATAAATTAGCTGTTCAATTTTTTGGGTGTCTTACATTTTAATGAATTTACTATTAAACCATGATTGTTCGGGTAAGCAAAATCAAATCTGAACTTTGGTTTCCCTGCTTTTTGGCCGAATCCTGGTGCGGGAGGTCTTCCATTGGATTCAGGTCACCGAGACGCCGAACTGGCCAGTCTTTTTTGCATCTGTAACATCCTTGGCGGTCAGTTTCGTGTCCAAACGCATATTTTTGAACCCGGTGGAACAAAACAAGATTAAAGTATTCCGGACAATGGTGGTTTGGGTCCAACCTGCGCGAGACCGTCTTTTGAAAGACTGTCTTCTGACATTTTCCAAAGACAGTCTTTCAAAAGACGGGCCCGCGCAAGTTGGACCAATAATCGCATTGCTGGACGCAATTCCTGACAGCACCCTGAGCTCAAAGCAAGTGGTCCCCCACCCCAACAAGCATAATTTTCATAAATGTAAGATTTACGTCCAGATTCGAAGCTTTGAGCTGAAACTTGGTCCACATCGATCCGTATCGGTCCAAATAACCTCGAAATGGCATTCCGGAGGTCTGGGCCCCAACCCCGGAACCGGAAAATACGCTTTAGGGATCCGGGGCGAGAAAAATCAAAAGGCAGTCTCTCAAAAGACGGTCCCGCGCAGGTTGGATTGGGGTTTTATTATTCGCTATTCAGGGACATTGGGACATCCAGAGGACCAACCAGCAATTGAACCACGATTGAATACTTGGCACTTAAGTGACGTACACTGGGACAGTGATTGAAGCACGGTTGGAAATCGAGCTCGTCAAGTTCTTCCTAAGTAATCCCAGTAACACCAATTACAACAAATCATTTTTTGTTCGGGAAATATGGGTTTCAGACTCCGGGACTGGTCCCATTGGATTCGTCTCGGAGTTCCGTCGTATTTCGTGGTTCTTATGTGTCCGTAACTCCGATATGAACCCAGATCGGACAAAAAGCGATTTTGGGACACCCCATCCCCAACAAAGTTTTGAAGTATGCTCGAAGTTTGCTGGGTAATTGTCAAGTATTCCATTATCCACCGATCAAGTTCTACAGAGGGCTCGTTTCGAATTAGAAATCAGCAGAATTAGAATTCAAATGAACCGAATTAAAAATGAAACCAAGAAACATCCCCGATCCCATCTCTTTCGCTCCAGTGTGGGGTGTCCGCGCGGGTCAGAACAAATGGAAGAACAAATTGCCGCTTAAGCGACAAACTTGGCCGACTTAGAATCACGGCCCTAATTAAAGGCCACCATTGGGGGGGTCTGGGGGGCCCAGCCCCTCAAAGCGCACCCAATTAGAAATGAACGGAATTAGAAATGAGGTCTCTGTAATTAAATCGGAACTCTTCCCGATGATTTTCATTATGGGGACACCATTTATATGCACCAGCACCGGGTTTGGGCTTAAAAAATAATAAGAGAATGGCTGGTATATACCATTTCCTGGTGTATATGCAAACTCCTCAAATATGAATAAAACACACCACAACGGGGTTGTGGCGCGGCCCGGTGGGGCGCGCTGAAGGCGCCCTTTGTATCTCCTGCTGCATATTTGAAAAGTTTGCATATACACAAGGAAATGGTATACACCACCCATTTTCTCATTTTTTCTACGCCCCAAACCGGTGGTGTATATATATATATGTGTGTCCCCGATATGTTGAAGTGTGTGGGAGTGCGTGGGGGTTTACGGTTAAGGGTTTGGGGTTTAGGGTCTGGGGGCTTGGGTTTTGGGGTTTAGGGTTTGGGGTTTAGGGTCTGGGGGTTTAGGGTTTGGGGGCTTAGGCCTCACTTCCATCACAGAAAGCTGGCAGCATTGAAGGCGGGTGCAGCTGTGGCACACTAAGGAGAAGCCCATAACGAGGAACGGGAACACCTGCTGAGTAGTGACACTGGCAAGCAACACACGGATATGGAATGTAATGGGGCCCGCAGGTATATATATATATATATATATATATATATAGGCCTATATGGGCCCATATGGGCCCATGAGGCCCCATGGGGCCCCATGGGGCCCTACTGGTGATGGACATAATTAAGCAACACCTAAACCCTACTTTCCGGGCCCGGGTCCCAAACACCTTATTTTTCGGCCCCGGGGCCTTTCAAAAGAGATCGGGGAAATGTTTCAATACAACTGGAATGTTTGTTGCATCGAATTTGCATGTAGAAATGTGTGAAGCCATTGTACAATCGATAATATCCAAATATGTTGTTTTTTTGCATTTCGGGGAGTTCTTCTGCCAGTTTCCGGGGAGAACACATTTTAGAAAACAACGCACCCAAACCGAACATCTGACCATAGGGAGGCTGAATGTAGTCCACCAACCGGCATAATAATATATATATATATATATATACAACCATATATATATATATGACTGGCCAGAACTACGCTTTCTTATTGTTTTTCATGCGCTTACAGATCCTGGGGAAAGTTCCGTCGATTTGTCTCAAAAAATCGCGCTATTCTGAGGTATTGATGCGTCCGGAGCTCCGATGTGGTATCCAAACCTGCCCTGGGACCACTCGTTTCTGATGTGTAATCAAAAAGAAATGCCCGACCACCAAATCTTCGCAACCCCAGAATTCCGATCGAAACGAAAAAAATGCAATGCTATTTGGAGCCGGGTACACCAACTATCAGACCGAGATGATTTTTCTAAACCTGTTTCGTGCCCAAAACGCGTTTTTGTGGCCGGCCACTGAACAATATCCAGAACACCACAGTGTTGCTTGATCAATTTCGTCAACCGTACGTCACACACCTAAACCCTAAAACATCCCTAAAGCACTACTTGAATCCTTCTGTGTGCACTCCTCTATGAAAAATGTGTCAAAAACCTAATGTATGTATTGCCTGAAGAAAGCCGATAAAAAAAAAACAGGAGGGAATAATGGACAGGACATCACTGAACATCCTTGTGTGTAATTCCACATGGAATAATAATCGAAATCTCAAAATCATAAAGAGTTGTAGACAAACTGTTGTTCAATAGGGACAGCAATGGTGACCAGGAGTGCAATGAGTATTCTTGCAAACCTTTCATTAAAACAATGGCCGCTTTAGCGCTCGAGCGGGACTTTCTGAACGTGGGTGAGCTTTCGAGTCGTTGAACAAATCTGGACGCTAAGGGAAGTATTGGAATTGCACTTTTGCAGAAATCGGCACGAAATGGTCTAGGATCGAGAATTCTCACAAATAAGCTTTGAAATGGTGCCCGTAATTTCGACACAAATGCCATGAATACCACCAAATTGTATAGAAACCCATAAAAAGCATCAAACAATTGGCTTTGGCACTGGAGTTTGAGGTTCGGGAATCCGAAATTAACAAACATGAGAAATGGTTTCAAAGACCACCCACGTGAATATATTCTTTGTCTCTTTGGTTTCCTTTGTGGGCGTTTTTAGCTTCTCTTAATTCGACTTTGGCTTCCCTTTGGGCTGCCCTTGGTCCCCTCTGAGGCGCCAAAGGGTGCCTTGAGACGCTTCCTTGGAACCCGTGGGGGCACCTTGGGCTGCTTTGAGGGCTGCCGTTAGGGTACCTTGGGCCCCATGAGGGCACCTTGGGCCCCCTAAGGGCACCTTGGGCTTTTCCGATGACAAAAATATTCAAAAATATGGAAAATAATACAAACATATACAAACATATAAAACCTACAACAAGACATCAAATTATAGTAAACAAAATAATATTTAAAAAAACTATATACACATATATATATATATATATATGGGGACCATGGGGCCTAAGGGGCCCATGGGGCCCATGGGCCCACGGGGCCCTCGGCGGCTGTCCCAGCCCGCGAGTTCTAAGGGCACATTGGGTTTTCTCTTGGGCCCCCGGACACGGTGTCAGGTACTGCTGCTCAGACCCCATGTCCACATGTGCCAGCGGCCAGGATGATGTGAGTTTTGAATTTGACCCTGTTCGACCAGGGATTTCAGACTGCCAGCATGCCACAACTTCAATTATAAGAGGCGGTACGGTATAATATGGGTTACGCCAACTCCGTCGAATGAATGTGTATGCTTCCTTATGAAAGTGTATGCGCATCGTATGATCGTGGTTGCCAGGACCCCATTCAGTGCTGCTGCATATTTGTTTCTTGCAGTATGCATCAAAACATAAAATCAATGAGACTGCTCTTCAATGAGGGTGATTGTGTATACTCTACCTTTCGTAATTTGAAGTCGTGTTGTATTTATATATTTATATATATATATATATATATATATATATATATATATATATATAACTCCTAAACACCTTACCCCCCACCCTACACCCCATTTTTGGGAGTTCTTTTGAGCACAGTTCGGGAAACATACATTTTCGAAAAAACACACCCCCGAAAACCGGCCTGAAAATCCTAAGGTCGCCAAGGCTCTTGCCTGGGCCGAGGGGTGTCCGTCCATACCGACTTGATTGTAATTTGAAGACTACAACAATTAATTCGCTGTGCAATAAATGCTGTTACTGTAATATGTGGATTTCGGTGTGTTAGACCTATACAGTTGATTGACTAGCCACAAAAGCATTTTTGGCACGGAACAGGTCCAGGAAAATTATCTCGGGCTGATACTTGGTGTAACTGGCTCCGAATGGCATTTCGCGTCTTTTGGGTTTCAAAAGGGACACCTTGGTGTTTGATCAATCGGGTCCCGACTAATTGCATTATTAATTCGCCATGCAGCTAATGCTGTAACAATGCCTGCCTGATATCACAATAAATATTTATGGTCCTGCAATATTTTGTTTTCGATAGTACACCGTTTTCGGATGTTAAGGAATTGTTATTTGGGGAACCGAACCCTCAATATATATATATATATATATATATACTATTATGTGAGATATTATGTACCATATCACATATATCAGATACTATATATTAAGGAATTGAAGGTACCCGGTCGAGAATTCAGGAATTCCTTAACATCCGAAAAGTGTGTAATTTGCAATGAAAAACTTCGACAAATAAAAAAATGCAAATGAATCTCATATCCAACAGCTACTGAACGTGCAGGACCCTTGCCAGTTCCTGCATCAGAAACTAAAGTTCAAACCCGAGGCGAGCGAAACAACAATAACAACTACTACCACCTCAATCACATTTAATCAGAAACATTTTCTTCAAGTTTCCGGGCCCCGGTCACTAAACACTTTTTTCCGGTGCCGGGCTCTAAATCTAATTTTCCGGCCTCGTGGCTTTCGAAACAGGTCGGCGACGTGTTGAAATGCATCTGAGGTGTGTTTGCATCGGATTTGAATGTCAAATGGATAAAACCATTGTACTGTCGATAAACCTAACACTTTTGGATTTTGGGGGAGTTTTTTGGCCAGCCCTTCGCGGAGGCCACACTTTCCAAAAGCGCACCCAAGACGAACAATTTTGTCCACCAACTGTACCATCTGATTTTCTGCTCAAATACGACTCGGCTTGTACAACACACCGAAAATGATTCAAGACACCTCAATATGCGCTCAGAAAAATGTCACCCTTAAACAAAACACACACAGATTTGACACAAACCCAAAGCCTTGTCGAAATTTCGAAACCTACTTGAATCATCAATTCGATTTCTTAACAATATACAAATATAACTGCCACCCTGGATTCATAATGAACCCTCCTTACTGGATGATTAACCCCGCCCCCCTTCCTAGCAGGGGGGATTAATAATCCAGGAGGGGGTTATTCATTCAGGAAGGGATGTAATTCTCCAGGAGGGGGGCTTTATTAATCGAGTGAAGGGGGTTCATATTGTATTCTGTAACAAGAGGTGTGCTCTGCAAGGCAGGTGGCACCGGCAGCACCATCCATACAGCACCTCTCAGCTCGCGCGCATGCCTTGGACAAAGGACAAGCAATTGAGAACAGAATAGGGACATACAAGGAAGCACCTCCGACACAATAATGACCCAGGATTGCTTGGGCAAGCAAAACAAAAAATGAAACTTGTTGTTTCCTGATTTTTGACCGCATGTTGTTCCGGGACGTCTTCCATTGCAATCAGGTCGCGGAGACGTCGGATTTGGTGGTCAGCCCCATGTCCGAATTCCGATTTGGGCATTTGGGGTTTTGGGACCTCGTCGAGGAATGTTTTGAAAGTATGCCGAAGCAAAACCGGGATGATATACAGCTGGTCTCCAATTAACCAGAATTCCATCCTTTTTTATGCTTGAATTGAACCATATAGGGCAAAAATAAACCCCATGGGGCCCATGCCAATGGTCCCTTCCTGTTCCACCGCCACTTGGTGGGGACAGGACGGCCGCCAAAATGGATGCAGAAACCGAGTGAAGGGTTGTAATGTGGAAAACCATCACCGTGCATAAGTTTGGCCCAGGACTACACAGAAGGGTGGGCTTCAGTCAAAACATTCACCAATCAGTCATGACATTCTTCCCCAATAAGTCATAAAATCATTGATTTTAATTTGTATTTACACCTATTTGTCACGTTTGGGAGGTGGGCGGGGGCCGCACCCCCACGGCTTGAATCCACGGCCCCGCCTGCCTCCCAAATGTGACCAATATGAATGAATACCGATTAAAATCAATAATGTTATGACTTATATATTGGTGAACGTTTTGACTTAAGCCCACCTCCTGTACTACATTGGCTGCTCAGGCTGCTCACACGATTATTGAAAGAATAAAGGTAAGCTTTGAGTATTTTGGCAGGCAAGGCCAAACAAGGACATGCCAACACCTTGCCCATGTCTTCGAATTCACTTGACACCACAAGGAGCTGAGACCGGAGGCCGGCGCCCCCTTTGAGGCTTTGTGAGAGCCTTTCTTATGTCATTTGTTGAAATTATTGCATTAACCACGCAATTTGTTTTTTTTGTTGGGGGGGGGACCCCTGAAATTGTTGTGATGCGTAGCCCTGCACGCACACCTGAAATGTTGTGGAGTGCAGCGCTCTTATTGCCTTTGGAAGAGACGGTTGGCGGACTAAAGTAAGTAACACTACGGTCCGAAATGTGCTTTGATGCGTTTTTCGAAAATGTGTTCTCCACGAAAGGCTGGCAAACACAAAATGATAAAACTCCCCAAATGTTTAGAGGCGATCGATTATACGATGGATTTACCAATTTCCACATGCAAAAAACAGCCCCGATGCATTTAAACACTTCCCCGACCTGTTTTGAATGGCTCCGGGGCCGGAAATATGGTTTAGGGACCACGAGCTGCAAAATAGGTTATGGGTGCTGCTTAATTATGTCCATCACCAGTATCACATTAAGTGCGAGTGCACGATGGGACAAACCACCACCCACCATTTGAATTGTTTTTGTTGGAAGGTGTGTCCCAAAATCGATTTTTGCTCGATCCGGGTCCATGTCTGAGTTCCGGACACATAAATACCACCAAAGACCACGAAATTTCGAGACGAATCCAATGAAACCAGTCCCGGGGTCTGCAACCCAGATTTCCCTAACAACAAATTTCATTTTTTAGAATTGGTGTTCGATTTTTGGGGGGTCGCCGTCTGCATTCCAGGGCGAGATGCATGCGCTAAGCCGCGCACTCTAAAAAACCATAGGGCTGCGGGCGAAGCTTGCGGACATCAAAGTACCTGTACGCTAGGTGGAGCAACAACGAATGCAAAAAAACGGTACTCCCAATAGTAGTAGTTGGGTAGCAATAGACACACTCGATGAAGATGGATGTAGTTGCTTGATTTTGCTTTCAAGCCGCTCGCTCGAGATCCTTCGCAAAGATGTCAACAACTTAGCGAGCTAGGATTCATCAGATAATTTCTATAAATACAAAATGAAGAAATATAAAAGGGACTTTTTGAATTAGATCTAAAATACACTATATGTTTTTTCAATTTCCTGGATTGCTCACTTTATAGAACCATAGGGCTGCGGGCGAAGCTTGCGGACATCAAAGTACCTGTACACTAGGTGGAGCAGACACAAATGCAAATCGAACAACATTGCATTTTTTATTACGCTCGCAAAACAAATGGCAGCATTGTTGATTAGAGTAAAACAGACGACACATTTTTGATTATGACAAAAATATCTGTTTGATCATAGTACCCCAAATTAGCTATGTTATTGTTTGCTTATAATAAAAATGCTATTTTCAATATGAACAACAAATGCTATGTCCATGGGGCTGCGGGCGAGGCTTGCGGACATCAAAATATCTGCATGCTACGTGGAGAGACCACAAATCCCCCAAATCAGGGCTCGTTTCCAATTGCAGAGGGCTCCTTTCTAATTCGGCTTATACAGATATCCTAAGATATGAAGCCCAACAGCATGAGGCGGCTTTACAGTCTGAATTGGCAGAAAGCGCGTCATCACAAAGCCCATTTTAAATCCATGGACCAGTTGAATGCTACAAGGCATGGGTAGGGTTGGAGGGTTCCTTTTTATTTATATGTACATGAAAAATGTTTGCTTTGTTCTAGAGCTTGCCTTTTTCATCCATCGCATTTAGGCTGCAGGGCGCGGAATATAGCTTGTGCCTGACGAGCACCACTCGCCATTGTTGAGGCAGAAAGACCTCTCAAACGACGAGCAGAGCCTTGCAGTAGGAAAAGAAGAGAAACACACGTCAGATCTTTGAAGTGGGTGTCCCTTTTGGCTAATTCGTTGCTTACGAATACAATTCTTTGCGTGAACCCAGATTTTCCCGAACAAACAAATTTCGACTTTTTAATTGTTCGACTTTGGGGGGAATAAGTTCTTTGTTTGTTCTAACGCACTGGACAGAACAGGGGGCCGCAAGCTTCCGCCGCAGCCCGCTTGTGGCCCCAAAACAATTTGAATATGTGGGCCTGGTGTTCGGTGGCCCTTATTTAGCTTCGGAGGCCCAAAGATGGTTGGTTACAAATCTCCCTGTACAAAAAAGGCTAATTTTTAATTCGGCGCCCTTTGGGGGCTTGGCGCCCCCCGAACCCCAGCAACAAGCTGGGGGGGCTCGTCCCGCCAGATCCCCCCAATGGCGGCCTCAGAGCAGGGAGCAAGTCGACGAAAGTTGCCGCTTAGGCGGCAATTTTGATCTCCCTTTTTCGTTAGCCCTCCGGCCACCCCATAATGGAGCTCATTCCTAGTTCGGCTCATTTCTAATGCGGCACAGGCGCGCCCAATTGTAAATGAGCCCTCCATAATTGTTTTTTGAATAGGCAGATTTTTGTGGGGGACCGTCCCCGGAGCTCGCCTTGCATTCATCAAGTGGGAGCCAATGCGAGCAATGGAGCTCTTGCGAAGGCCTGGCCGAGTCGAAGGGCTCATCGGACCAACTCCCATGTGTTGCATATTGCTGCCATTCGAAGAGCCTCTCGGGCGTTGACTCCGACTATTGTGAACCAAGCCCGATCGAGAGGGCAGGTGCCCTGCATCTGGCTGAGAAGTTATATGTGTCGGAAATCCGTGTCTGTACGGAGGTCGTCGGAGTACGCATGACAATCACAAAACGGACACATCCAATTTGACATGCATGCCTCACATGCACTGAACATTCCTGGGTGATGTTGTTGACCGTGTGGGCAAAAGAAAAAATGCATGTGTATTTGGTGGAGCCAGCGTGAAAGCAACGCTCAGCTGCAGGCTCCGACATGAAAAGCTACTGTAATCTCACCACTCAGTTCAGGGTTTAGGGGGCAGCGGCATGAAAAGCCCTAGGAAAATTCGGACACCAATTAAAACAATCAAATTTTTTTTTCGGGAAATCTGGGTTTCAGACCCCGGGACTGGTCCCATTGGATTCGTCTCGAAATTCTATGCTTTTTGGTGGTATTGATGTGTCCGGAACACCGATTTGGACCCGGAGCAGACAAAAATCAAAATCGTGACACCCCTTCCAACAAAAAAAAAAATCTTAAGTATGCCCGAATTCTGCTGGGAAAGCTACTGTAATCTCACCACACAGTCGCGAATGTACTTGGGTGTGAAGCGACTTATTTGTTTTTTGCTCGAAGGGCACACCCGACAACAACCACTGACGCTTGGAATTCTTTTGAATTAGACGCTGTTTGAACACTGTTGATATATCCCGGGGATTCAGACTGCCAACATGTCACAACTGCAAGAGCGGGCCATATATATGATATTGTGGCTAAATGCCTTTGTCAGAACACATACATATTGTAGCCAGACTTAATCTGAATTCATGTCTGAGGCATCATCCGCAGATTCAAAATGATTATTTTCTATATATCTATATCCACATCTTCTCCTCCCTGATCGGAGTCAGACCCAGATTCAGGATATGCATATTGGTGAGCATATGCTCTTTGCATCTGATCTATGCGCAGCCACTGACTTTTTATGATATTATAAACATACATATACACATACCTATGAATGCATATTGGAACCGAATATCGTTTTTGTTTATTCGGGTCTCATATATGATAGTAATATACACTTAGTTTGAAATGTAGTTATCATCAGGTTTTCCTAACATTTTGGTTGGGAGGGTATTGTGTGTGGTTTCCTGGTTAGTGTTTGATTAAAATGTTTCAGTATCATTTTGTTGGAATTTCCAAACATTTGTGTAGCATGTTAACTGCTGTCGATTCCCGATATCTGTTGCGGTTTCAGACTGTTGCCTAGCGGTATCTGACGTTTGTTTGAGGTTTTCAAGTCAAAGTAGCGTTATATTACTAACCCCGCCACATATTTGGTCCGTTTTCTAGATTTCAAACAAAACCAACGTAAAGCTCTCACCGTGTTCGTTTTTTAACTGAGTGTATACAGATATAGAGAGACTGATCAGATTCGGCATGCCACTCCCGAGGCACGTGATGGCCGCAAAACCCGCGAGCACCGCAGCGAGACGCAGGATGCCTGCAGTGGGTGGAACGGAAAGATCAGGCGACAGCATGGTGGCTGCCCAACTTTCCTATGGGGGTCCTTGTAGGAATTGGTAGGATGGGCCCTATAGGTTGTGGATATCACACATATATTATAAGTACTCTATCTTGCGTAATTTAAAGTCGTTTCTAATTTAAGGGTACTTTCTGCCGTCTGGCCGCCGCCCGGTCGCCGCCGCCGGCCGCCGCCGCAGGGGTGGGGCACGTGAGCTCCGTGGGCCCCATGGGCCCCTTGGGCCCCACGGGGATCTTGGGCCCCATGGGCCCCACGGGCCCCACGGACCCCATGGACCCCCTGGGCCCCACGGGCCCCATGGGCCCCATGGGCCCCAGGGCCCCTTGGGCCCCTTGGGCCCCGACGGGCCCTATTAGGGCGAAGTATATACCCTTAAAGAACCCTTAAATTACGCAAGATAGTGCATATATATATGTATATACAGAGAGAGAGAGAGAGAGAGAGAGAGAGAGAGAGAGAGAGAGAGAAAGAAAAACAAAGCATTCATGTGTATGAGGTTTTGCACCAGAAACCCAGCTGTTGGTGGCATGGGCCAATGTCTCCTGCGCACTGTGAACATTAGTGCTCACGTTTTCCGTCAACTTTGTTTCGCCGTGTGGACATCGGGCCAATGGTCGGGCACAACTGTTGGGATCAATAGGAAATATATGATGGATTGTTTCGTTGAAAATTTGTTCGGTCATTTTCTGATTTTCCCCTATATGGGCGTTGAGAGGGTCTAATATAGGGCAAAAGACTCGTGGGATGCTAAATGAGATGTTGCTCTTCAGGCAAACCAATTTTTGGAGGTTCTTTGGCCAACACGTCCGGGAAAATACATTTTCGGAAAACACACCCCAAAACAACATCGGTCGGAAATATGAATTGTCAACATGTGTAGTGTTTGTTTTGATGTACACATTTTGTTGTATATGGGTTCCACTACAGTGGGGGGGGGGGGGCGCCTCCATAATGGTGGATGGAAAACTAATACCTCATAAAGACCATTTTCAAATAATCCGAAATAGAGGCCTTGACCAGGTATGGGTATCAATAATTTGCTTCTCAAAATAAGTCTAAAGCCAAAAACAGCAAAATAAAACAATTGGAGCAATAAAGACTTGTATACAACAACACGTATGCAACCAAACGTAATCCAAAACGTATACATCTGAATAATCCAAAATAGAGGCCTTGACCAGGTATGGTTATTAATAGTTTGATTCTCATTATTTGGGGGCCCCGAGGTGCGTGCGCGCTCTGTCATCCTTTGGCCCACAACATCTTTGCAAAGCGCCGCCCCAGATGGAGCCTCGAGTGGGAAGCCTGAGGCTCCCCTCAAAGCAAACAAAGCAAAACAAGCACACACCATTGGCTTTCTAATTTCGTGGTGGCCATATGCAGAATTCATATAGTTGTCTCCACTTGTTCCATTGCTCCATTGGTGCTCCATTTGTTCCATTGTCTCTATCGGATAGTAGTTAATGGGGGTTCATACTAATTGGGTTTAATTAAAATGGGCATTAACCCCCATTTAGATTAAACCCCATTAATGGAGAATATATAAGGAATATGAGAAGGAATCTATTCTAATCATATTGACACCACAAGGGGGTGCGGCCGAAGGCCGCGCCCCCCTGTTCTGTCTATTCCATTAGAATATATTCTTTCTCATATTCCTTATATATTCTACATTAATGGGGTTTAATCTGAATGGGGTTTAATCCCCATTTTAATTAAACCCCATTAGTATTAAACCCAATCAACTACTATTTGACTCTATTGCTCCATTTGTTTGTTCATTTGTGTTTTCAGCTTTAGACTTATTTTGGGGCCCTCAGGGTGCGTGCTCGCTCTGTGACCCTTTGCCCACAGCATCTTTGCAAAGCACCGCCCAAGATGGAGCCTCGAGTGGGGAGTCTGAGGCTCCCCTTTAATTGGGACTCCAAAGATATACACCACCACCGGGTGTGGGCCTAGAAAAAATAGGGAAATGGCTGGTGTGGACGATTTGGTGGTATATGCAAACTGCTGTAAAATACAGCAGTTTGTATATACACCACCAAATCGTCCACACCAGCCATTTCCCTATTTTTTCTAGGCCCAAACCCGGTGGTGGTGTATATCTTTGGGGTCCCAATTTAAAGCAAACAAGCACACCCGATTGGCTTTCGAATTTTCGTGCTATATGAGAGCGTCTGGAACATAGGGGCCGTTCCACCGTAATGGCCGTGCAAAAATATCCCGTTGATATACTTATATATATATATATATATATATTATAGTTGTCCATGTTAATCGTGTGATTCCTCAACAACGTTGGGCTTGCTGCATGATCGGTCTACCGGAACATTTCAATAGGATTCATGTCGAAATTTCACCATCCATATGAATATGTGATTTACATGGACGGGACAGAATTGTATTGGAAGGCAGTGAATGGGGTTTATAATACTAATGGGGTTCACTTAAAATGGGGATTAGTTTAACCGTTGACCCCATTATGGGGATTAATGGGAATTCTAATAATATATATATATATATATATATATATATGTATGGGATTTTTTATATATGAGTTCTCGGTCATTTTCGGATTTTGCCTTATATGGGCATTGGGAGGGTATAATATAGAGCAAAAGACTAGTGGGAGCCTAGCTAAGATTTTGCCCGCTAGGCAAACCCAGTTCGGGGGGTTCTTTGGCCAACCCTTTGAAACAAAAACGTTTTCGAAGAACACATCCAACACATCTGTCATGTCAATGAGAATCCTTGATAACTTTTGATTTTTAAACGGTTTAACTATAACCCCATTATGGGAGAATATAAAAGGAATACGAGAAGGAATATATTCTAATTTTATTAACACCACAGAGGCCGCGGCCGAAGGCCGCCGCTCCCTGTGCTGTCCATGTCGTTATAACATATTCCTTTTCAGATTCCTTATATATTCTCCCCTAGTGGGGGTTAATCTAAATGGGGTTTAATCCCCATGTTAATTGAACCCCATTAGTATTAGACCCTATTAACTACCTTCATCCATTGGGAAAACACCCCACTCCCAATGTCACCCCATTATTGCCAAAGAGAATTGGCTAGGATGGGGATCCACATATATGTGATGCGTTTTAAGCTTTTTCGGTGGACTGTCTCTTTTCAACTTTTGCCAATTAGCCTTGAAAATCCCCCCCTGTATCGAGCCCCTTCCCCGATCTGAGTATGTGGTACAATGGCACTTTTGCCAATTGCCAGATCGCTCGTCCTGGCTATAATGGGTCCCCCAAATCTGGCTAAGACAAGCCGTTTTTCTAAGACTGTCCATTCGCCAGTTCGCCAATTCGCCGCCGGCCCCCGGCCGCCATACCCCCGCCGCCGCTGGCCGGCCGGCCGGCCGGCCGGCAGCCCGCCGGCTTGGGCCCTGGGGTCCCCATGGGGCCCCCATGGAGGTTGATGGTTTGGTATTTATAAGGTTTAGAGTTCAGAGTTCATAGGTATATATATATATATGTATATATATATATGCTTCGCCAATTCGCCCCTTAGAAATACGGCCTGAGCATGTGACCACATACCATTATTGCCAATAGGCGTTTCCCAAGGGATCTACCTTCCAAGCTTGGACGGCCCACAATTGTATGCTGACAATTCCTTGAATTATGCTCGGTGGGGTGGGGGAGCACATGGTGCTCACAAGAAGCGTGCCCAGATTTCACCGGTCTTGCTCGGGTAGGAAAAATATGTTTTTAAATTGTTTCCCCGGAATTTGGGCCGAATCCTGGTCCGGGACGTCTTCCATTGGATTCGGGTAGCGGAGACATCGATTTTGGTGGTGTTTTTTGTCTGTAGCGTCCTTGGCGGTCAGCTTTTGGAAACCTGCCGAGAAACAAAAATAGTTGCGGGCAAGACCGGTTTTCCGATTTCCAAACTCCAAACGTTTAAAGTGCAAAAAAACTGTCACTTTGCATCCCCATGAATCTCAGCAGCTTTGAATCGTAATTTCCGGACATCTCCTGGATTCTGCATTATATGGGCGACCGGGGGGCTGTAGTACAATGGAAAATATTCTTGGGGGGTTAACTAAGAGTTTTCCCACCAGGCAACCCGAAATGTATGCTGACAAGTTCGTGAATTATGCTCGGTGGGGTGGGGACCCCTTGCTCTATGCTCAGAGTGCAGACAAGAAACATGTCCAGATTTCTGATTTCCAAACTCCCCACGTTAAAAATGAACAAACTCCATTTTGCGCCCACGTATATCAAAAATGACAAGTTAGTAAGCCTCGTAATTCCATAATCATGCAAATCGCTGTTACTCAGATTGCTAAACAAAACACAAGCAACAAGCAACAGACAACCAATAACAAACAACAACACGCAACAAACAACAACACGCGACTCGGCGAATGATGCTCGGTGGAATGTGGGTCCACTTGCTATATGTTCAGGGTGAAAAAACAAGAAATGTGCCCAGATTTCTGATTTCCCAACTCCCAACATTTAAAGTTGAAAACCTCAATTTTGTGCCCGCATGAGACTCAGCAACTTTAACAGAGACAAGCAAAATAATCATACGAAATCTAGATCCTAAACCCGATAGATGGGACGAATCATAATTCACCCAGTTCCTACAAAACACCCCTTTCATGTATCTTCTGCACTGCACTGTGCGCGGCCTCGCACCACAGGCCGTGCCAAGAAGGCCGGCGCGGCTGCATGCCAGGCAGTGAGCGCTGAAAGACGAGAAGGCACCAATGTGGGGTGGTCTTCTGCAGCTGAGGCTGTCCAACCTGCCGAATTTCATCCGGGGGCCCCGGGGCACACAGGGGCCATTAAAGGGATTAATTACTGGGGGGCCCATATAATAGTGCCGGACTTTATCATTGTTTCAATGGGCCGGATGGGCCCGGGGGTCCCATATAATTATTCCAGGGCCTCTGACACATAAATTTTGTCCAGGGGACCCCATGGGTCCAATAAGGCCCATAAGGCCCCAAGGGCTCCAAGGGGCCCGCAGAACCCAAGAGATCCAAGCTCACGGGCGGCGGGCGGGCGGGCGGCGTCGAGCGGATGACGGGCGGAACACCCGAACATACATCGGAACAGCAATATGGGTCAAGCCCATGACAGGAAATTTGTAAGGAACTTAATTCAATTCACAATTTCCGTAGCTTTTGGATTTTGACGTAGATGTGCGACCGGGGGGCTCTAGTACAATGGACAATATTCTTGGTGGGGGGAAGGGTAATTACGAGTTTGCCTGCCAGGCAACCCCAACTCGCAGAAATACATTTGTTGGACAATGTTGCATCTAAGGTCCGCACGAAATGTTGCATCCAACCTCCTGCAATTACACCGAGGGCATCCAGCACCCGTCGCGAGAGCAACATATTTGCTACAATTAATGCAGCGAGCAGCCTGGAGTGCCAAATTTGATGCGCCCCTGATATCGCAAGCCCCATAAAAAATGTAAAAACAAATTGCAACATGTTTCCGCATCCCAGACCCCGGGACTCTCATAATCAGGCCCGGACCACAACTAGCGGATCTGGAACATATCATGTATTTTCCAATACTTAATTGAAAAGTTACCTGCTATGTTCTTTCACTTAAACTTGAAAAGAACATGTTATGCCTTTTCAATTAATTGATTGGAAATACATGCTACATTCCACATTATTTTCCAATTAATTCATGGAAAAGTTACATGCTATGTTGTTGAATAAACTAATTGAAAATACATGCTACCGCAAACCCAATTGAATTTGCAATGCTTTGGCAACATATTTCCGAGTCCCAGACCCCGGGACTCTCATAATCAGGCCCGGCCCACAACTAGCGAATTTAGAACATAGCATGTATTTTCGATTAGTTAGTTGAAAGTTACATGCTATGTTCTTTCCAATTAATTACTTGAAGAAGAACATGCTATGTATTGGCAATTGATTAATTAATTGAAATTGCATGCTATATTCTATATTATTTTCCAATTAATTCATGGGAAAGTTGCTTGCTATGTTTTTGAATAAACTACTTGAAAAGTTACATGCTAGATACCGCGGGCCCAATTAATATTGCAAGGTTTTTTGCAACATATTTCCGAGTCCCGGGCCACGGGACTCTCATTGTCAGGCCCGCCCCGGGACTCTCTCTGGTGATTTTGGTTCAGGAGTTGCGCAAAATGATTGATTTTTTGACCTAATACAACTCGGTACTGGGATGGGGGACCGCTCCGGAGAGCTCGGGGTGCTGGCCGTTTCTGTTTTTTTTTGTTGCGATTCTTAACCATAACTACTGTATGTTGTAGTTTTGTTTCCATATCTTCATGGGTATGTTAGTCAACTTCCTACAATATTTGTATCCCTACTGTATCGGTGAGTGATATGGGTTTAGAAGGGTTCACACTAATCGGGTTTGATCCAAATGAGGATAACGCCTATTAAGATTCACCGTGGGGCCGGGGGGGGCCGCGGGGCTGTGGGGCCGTGGGGCCGGGAGGGGCCGCGGGGCCGCAGGAGGGGGGCCGCCCGCCGGCCGCCGCCGTGAGCCCTGTGGGCCCATGGGGCCCTGGGACCCATATATAGTTGTTTATACATTTGTTGTATATTATAAAAAAAAACAAATTATTTCATAGAATTTTGAATGTAAGGAAGGATATATTTCAATGCAATGTGCAGACAAGGAGGCCACGGCCTTCGGCTGTACCCCCCCCTCTGTGGTGTCAATAGAATGGTACTATATTCCTTCTCACATTCTTTATATACTCTGTGAAGCACATGGACCATGTGCAATATTCTATAGTTGTATATATATATATATATATATACATATATAAATTATATATGTATATATATATGTATATATTTAGCCACTCTTGTTTTTCGAAATTGTCCATCGTCAGGTCTCTGGTCAACCCCAAGTTAAGGAACGAGCAGTCGCCAGGCCTGGCCTGCATCCGGGGATGCTAGTCGGAAGAGCTGCCATCGCCTGCAAAATAGCCTGTACACGTCTCAGTCGAAAAAAGAAAAACACTAGTCTGCTGCACTAGAGGTTCCTGGAGTCCTGAGGAGCTACATTGAACAAGTCATATGTTTTGGCCATATACATGCCCTATATCTATTGAGATTTGTGTTTTTGGTTTTTTTTGTTTGAGGGGAAGCACAAATGTGAAGACTATGTGGAACAAATACGAGTTGCATGCGAATCGCCTCCTATATTTGTCTCCATATGTTTGTCTCCTATATTTCACCGGATGCCCATATTTATTTCACATTTCTACATGCATCTGAATACTGGCTATCGCATTCTCCTAATTGCATCTGGTATGGGCCATGGCTTGCTTATCAGACTCAAGTACAATATCTTGGATCGATTTGGTTTCGTGTATGTTGACAACAAACAACAACAATGCCGAACACGAATAATCCAATAAAACTTGCAGTTTACCGAATCCGCAATGTGCTTAATCGTCAACGAATGCACTTCGATGCAGCAACCATCCCCGATGCATTGCAACAAGTTCCCGACCTGTTTTGAAGGACTTGTTAATTAACGCAAAATAAACAATGGGAACACTAACATACAAATAAATGCAGTAAGCATCCATACTTTCCTGAAAACAATACAACTAATACCCACATCGAATCAAGGCCCTAATTTGGAGAATTGCTCAGTGGGATTGATTGGGTATGGCTATTAGTTTTCCATGCACAATTATGGATTCCACTGGTGGGGGCCGCCGGATGTCGCCTCCCATACCCAATGCAAACCACGTGGTTAGCCAGTGCAATCCACCTGGATAATTATCCAAATTAGATGCCTTGACTGGCTATGGGTATTAGTTGTACCACTTTCGCGAAGTTGAAACTCGTTCGCTGTATAGTTGGAATATGTTGGTTACACGAAGATTTCCAATAGTTTCGGGTCAGAAAACAATCAATATTGTTTGTAGTTTTGCATCCGTAGCTAATGGATTCCACTACAGTCGGGGGCCGCAGAGGGCAGCCCCCCCACTGTAGTGAAGGCGGCTGGAGGCTGCCTCCATAGTGGTGGATGGAAAATCGATGCCCATATACTTTATGAAGAGCACGTTGTGAATTATCCAAATTAGAGGCCTTGACTGGGTATGGGTATTAGGTGCATTCTTCCAGTTTCCCAATGGACTCGTGTTACAACCAAACAGGGACCGCATGGAACGGAGCGGTCCCCCACCCCAATACCGAGTTGCATCGGGTCAAAACCGTCCCAAGTGTCAAATCATTCAATTTCGACGGAATCGCGGGCCGGACCTGATTGTAAGATTCCCGGGGTCTGGGGACCGGAAAATAAAATCGAAAACCGTGCAATAGTCATACTGCCTACGGTACAACCAAGCATTGCGTAGCTACTCACGGAGTCAAAGCAGCACCCGGAGCAGGCCCATTGACGGACAGTAACGGACATTCACGGACATTTTCAAGGGGGGCGGGGGTGCTTGAACAAAAATGCAAAAAAGTCAAAATTGCACCATAGGCGGCAAATTTCGCCGACTTAATGGTGCCCTAAGGCCGCCATTGGGGGGGTCTGGCGGGGCGCATCCCCTCCAGCTTGAATGCGGGGATTTGGGGGGCACCAGCCTCCCACTGCGAGGAAGAATCTATAGAACAACGGACGGTTAAGACCAAATTTGTGGTGATGCATTGCCTCTGTGATTTGCTTCTTAACGCTACAACCGAACAAAGACCGCAAGGAATTTAGCAGCCTGGAAACATCTCGCAGCGCTTTTCGTCGCAGTAGCAATTCGGTGAGCGCGAACGAGACCAGCACGGTGTTGGCGACTTCGAGGCCCAAGGAACATAGTGGCAGCGGCAGGGGCGCCTGGGGAGCGACGGCCATGTGCGGCTCCATACACTGCAAGCCTGAGCCAAGATATCAGATACCATGTGCAATAAAAATATTGCGAAGTTTTATACCTTATTTTCAAGTTACCAGACACCAGGACCCATATTCGGATCCGGCCCGCAATTCTGTCGAATTCGCTGCAGGGTTTGCGCAAAACGGTCGAATGACAGATTATGGTGCCGGGGGGAATATTGATCCGACGAAACTCAGTAGTAGGGTGGGCGAGCGCTCCGGATAGCTCAGGGTGCTGGCCGGTTTTGCGGTTGCCGTTGATATTCTTTAAGTCTTGAATTTAATTATTGTATGTTGTATATAATCGTAGTTTCACTTGCATCTTTTTAACAGAAAGGCTATTCCATTTCTTGCAATATTTCTAATGCCTACCGTATCACTGAACACTTTGAACAAACACTCAATTTATGCAGACCTACGAAATACATGACAAACTAGATTATAACCTCCAGAATACAAGTGGATTCCGTATTTGGTATTTCGTATTTTATTACCCAGGATTGCTCGGGTAAGAAAAATATTATAATTTCATTTCCGGATTTTGGGCCGAATACTGGTCCGGGACGTCTTCCATTGGATTCGGGTCGCGGAGACGTCGAATTTGCTATGTTTCTGCTTCTGTAGCGACCTTGGCATTCAGTTTCGTGCCCGAATCCATATTTTGGATAAAAAGTGGTTGCAAGCAAGACCAGGACAGAGGGGCCATTAAACCTCTTACAGTTTTTATAGCGCCTGCTCTATATATGGTTTCAATCGTTTCGAATAGCAAACATATATCCTATACATATGTGTATATGTATGGTGGTTAAAAAAAAAACTGCTAATTTGCATACAACCGAAGCTTGACATTTACAGCACAAGTGAATATGGGATTTCAATATTCGTCATTACTACTATTTGTTTTAGATACACTTGTACAGATACTAGAATCTTCGGACGGCGCTTTGTGCGGCCTTGATCCTGGGCCGGGGTCGGCTACAACAAACGGAGGCGGAATTAACCGCCTAAGCGGCAAATTTCCCTGATTTAATCACGGCCCTAAGGCCGCCATTGGGGGTCTGGGGGGGCGAAGCCCCCATAGCTTGAATGAAGGGGATTGGGGGGCGCCAGTCCCCCAAACACGCCGCGAAAGGCTGAGGCCCAATGGGCCCATGGGGCCCAGAGGGCCCTGGCATCAGCGTGGCTGAGTTGGAATATATATATATATATATATAGAGAGAGAGAGATGTTAAAGGGAGCCGCATAACAAGTTTTGTAATATGCAATTGGCTGTTCTGGATACCACTCAATCAAGCTCCTTTGAAGCCTGCCCTCCGGTAGGTTCCGTTTCTGCGGGCTGCCCTGCATGTGTAGCTGGCTCAGAATTCAAGTTGTTGGCTGTTTTTTCGTTGCCTTTTTCCATTTAAGTTGAACCGGCATAAAGCAATTGACCAAGTGGTAGCTCTTGGCACCGTGGAACTTGAAGAAAGCAAAACGAATCCTTGACATTTAGAAATGCTCATCTTGTGGGTGCTTGCAGTCCGGACCATTTGCAATAAGGCTTGTGTACACAAGTGTAGCCAATGATGGAATTGGTTGCATTATGTAGTGTAACAACTTTTGTTATGGGGCCGGGGGGGACTGTGGGGCTGGGGGCCGTGGGGCCGTGGGGCCACGGGGCCGTGGGGCCGCGGTGGGGCCGTGGGGTGGGGCCGCCGCCGTGGGCCCCGTGGGCCCATGGGCCACATGGGCCCCATTGGCCCCATGGGCCCTGTAGGCCCCATTGGGCCCCATGCAACCCATGGTCTCCATATATAGTTTTATATATATATATATATATATATATTTATTTATACATTTTCAAATATTTCATCATTTCCACTTAATACTATGACAAGTTTTGTCATTTTGCAATTGGTTGTTCAGGAAGCCAATCAATCCAGCTCCTTTGAGGCGCGCCCTCCGGGAGGTTCATTTCTGGACACAAGCCAATCACCTGCCGAATCTGGTCAGCAGGCGCAGAAATAATAGTAAGGTTGGTAGAAGGGGTAGGTTGGTGGGTTAAAAAAGTATATAAAAAAATCTATGACCTCTGCAGTTTTTGTTGGCTCTTGCTGTCTGAGAGCTGAAAGCATGTAAAGCCGGGTACTCTGGACACAACCTGGAGTAGCGACAGCAGAGATAGCAAAACAGCAGACAACCTCGATCCAGCACCCGTGGGTATTTTGTACTTTCTGTATAACAAGTTTTGTTATCATACAATTGGTTGATCTGGATGCCAATCAATCCAGCTCCTTTGAGGCGCGCCCTCCGGTTGGCCCATTTCTGCACACAGGCTATAATTGGAAGGCAGTTAACGCAGGATTGCTCGGGTAAGCAAAATCAAGTTTGAACTGTGTTTCCCGTTTTGGGGGCCGAAATCTGACCCGGGACCTCTTCCATTGGATTCAGGCTGCGGAGACGTCGAATTGACCGGTGTTTTTGCGTCCGTAGCGTCTGTGACTATCAGTTTTGTGTCCGAATGCATGTTTTGGAACCCTGTCGCTTTTGTTTTTCAAGTATGCCCGAGCTATGTCGGGTTAATAGGTTTTGTTAATAGGTTTTAATATTGAACGGGTTTAATTCCCATGGGGATTAAAGCCCATTGTGGGAGAGTATACGGAATGTGAGAAATAATCTATACTGATGCAGTGCACAATCAAAGTATAATATATTCCTTCTCATATTCCTTCTGATATATTCTCTCTTAATGGGGTTTAATCCCAGTGTTGTTTAATCCCCATCGACCCTTTGGGATGAGCCCTATTTATTAGCTACCTCCCAAACACACTAGGGAAACTTGAGACTTATAGCGTGCAAGTTGAATTGAACCTTCCGCTTAGGATATTACGGACCACCCCAATTTGGAAAAGCAGTAGCAAGACCTTATTCAGATAGAGCTATTATAGATACTTCTTGGTTTTCCTAAGTATACGCTTTCTTATTCTGCAGACAGACTCTACTTCAAAGTTTCCTAAAGTTTCTGTAAATTTGATGGGGGGTTATCTTATTTTTACAAGTATAAGAGGTTCCTTGAACTTACCACAATACCTTGGGGGATCCATATATATATATATATACACACCACCACCGGGTTTGGGCTTGTAAAAAATGCGAAAATGGCTGGTCTATACCATTTCCTGGTGTATATGCAAACTGTTCAAATATGCAGCAAAACACACAAGGCACACCTTCGGCGCGCCCCACGGGGGCGCGCGGCGCATATTTGCAACATATTTGAACAGTTTGCATTTACACCAGGAAATGGTTTACACCAGCCATTTACATAATTTCTAAGCCCAAACCCGGTGCTGCTGTATATATATTTATGGCGTCCCCATACCTCATAAATTATTTGGTTGGCCCGTATTTCCTGGGAGCTCTATGTGAAATCTTCGAGTTTCCTTGACCGAGTTTATTGGACCTTCTTTGAACTCTAAGATGTTCTTGAAAGTGCCATACTGGTGACGGACTAAATTAATTAACTCTTGAACCCAATTTCCGGCTCCGGGTCACTAAACCTTGTTTTCTCGTGCCGGGGCCCTTCAAAACAGGTCGGGAACGTGTTTAAATGCATGTGGGCTGCTTTTTGTATCGAGTTTGCATGTTGGAATTGGTAAAACCATGGTGCGGTCGATAGGAATTCTATAAGTAAACATGAACTCCTATAAATGGATCGATGGGAATTCTATAGGAATCAATCGACTGTTCAAAAATGTACTCCCCCCAAGGGGCTGGCCGAGGAACCTCCTGGGGCCTGAAAAACTGTCAAAACATGGAAGTCTAAACAAATGATATAAATATGAGATAATTTCCTTTGAATATGAAGGTGTGGTTGTAGGACGAATTCAATCTAATCTGCATTACAAAAAATCAGAACCACCAAATGTTTGTATCTTATCGATTGTACAATGGCTTAAACCTCTTCCAGAAACAGATGCGATACCCAAACGACCCCCGATGAACTTTAACATGTCCCCAAACTGTTTTGAAGGGGTGTTTAATAAAAATGGAGGGGCAACGAGAACGGCCAACCAATGACATGGCAACACCATGCGCATAAATTCGAATGCAATGAGCATAACGTGGGGTCGTGGTACCCGGTGGTGTCGATACCATCAAATATATGGGTGTGGTGTTGGTAATTGTTTGGCCTTAGAGGCCCAATTATTCGAAACGAGACTGAGAATAGGGTGCTCATAATATTGCTAAAGATGTATATAAATAAATATATATATATATATACATATATAAATGAATAAAAAATAAATAAATATATATATATATATATATATATATATATATATATATGGAGGGACCATGGGGGGCAGGCCCCATGGGCTCATGGGGCCCAAGGGGCCGATGGAGCCCATAAGGCCCATGGGCCCACTGGGCCCGCGGCGGCGGCCCCACCCCACGGCCCCACGGCCCCACCCCGGCCCCACACCCCCCGGCCGCACGGCCCCCAGCATGTTCAAGTTGTATTGGCACTCCGCCTTATGATATTCCTGACCCCCTCAGAACATGTGGCAATCTCATTTCGAAACAATCTCAATTCTTGTCGAAAACAAACTAATTTCAAAACAAGTCATTATAAGTGATTCACATCGTGGGTGAGCTTTCGAAGCTTAACGAGGGTCTGGAGGCGGATGGAAATGCTGGACTTTTGAGGAAACCTTGCACGAACTGACTCCAGAATCGAGCGTTCTGTCAATTAAAACATGTTTTATGCACGCAATTTTGTAAAACAGCACCATGAACACTCCCAAGAACCGCTTAAAACATTTCAAGAACGGGTTTGGGGTCTGTGGTTTTAGTTGAGGAGAACACCCACGACGTTGACAACGACAACAAAACCAAATAGCTTCGAAGCCCTGGTCTGCATGGCTTCAAATCCTCGTATTTGACATGGAGTATATACAAAGGACTCATTTCTAATTGCGCTCATGTCTAATTGCGCTCATTTGCAATTGTGCGAACAATTGGAAATGCGGAGGGTCTAGTTGGGCCAATGGGCCGCATTGGCCTGACTAGACCATCCTCATTTCCAATTCTTCACACAATTAGAAATGAAGGCCTACCCACAAAGCATTAATTTACCCAATCCACGCACAATTAGAAACGAGCCCTCTGGTGTGTTTTTGGCATTATGCAGGGCTGCATTCTTTTGTTTCTATGCGGTTATTGAGCAGGTAAAAATGTGAAGACTATGTGGCCGTGTTTTTGCAACTTTACTATTATGGTGACCACCACATTCTACAAACAAACATGTTTTTTGTGGTTATGTTATGGTGGCCACCACATTCTAGAAAAAAAAAACTTACTGTAGATGTGCATGGCTTCGCATCCTTGAAGGCCCAAATATTTAGGGCCCTTGTCGCGAGTGGGGGGTAGTGGCGCTAAGTGCGTTTGGCATTATGCGGGGCTGCACTTTGTTATCTTGTCCTGTATTAAGGTTGTTTGTTGCCAGCTTCTGAGTCATACTGTTGACGGTATAAGTTAAGCAACACCTTGCAGGAAAATATATAGAAACCTTATAAAAATATGAAATAAATGCAAATACAATCCGGCATTTGGTTTGGTACCGGTTTTGGTATGGGGATATATCAGGAACCATTTTGAGTAACAACTGTTGCTTTGAAAAGTTGTCCATTATCCAAACTAGTTTTGGGACAACTCGTTTTGTATCAATAAAAACCAGTAGATCCATACAGTCATCAGATCTTCGCAAACCCGGAATTTCCGTCGAACCGAAAAAGACGCGCAATGCCATTTGGAGCCGGGTACACCGAATATCAGCCCGAGATCATTTTTCTGGACCTGTTTCGTGGCAAAAGTGTTTTCTTCGTCAAACTAATAATAAAGCCTCAGAACACCAAAGTGTTGCTTAATTTATACCGTCTACCGTAGGTGGGACCGAATCGCATGCGGTTCGCTGCACTTTGTTATCTTGTCCTATATTAAGATAGTTTGATTCTAACTTCTGAGTCATAGGTTGGACCGAATCGTATGCAGTTCGCCGCGGTACAAAAGGGGGGAAATATGAGTCATATGTTGTCGACATGCAAA
>Ga0099797_100378_pt1 | contig 29238 bp, 19 predicted proteins | sample Uncmet_Sort48C_1_FD_89871 | JGI IMG/M metagenome (GOLD analysis project Ga0099797, IMG submission 89871) | Marine eukaryotic communities from CALCOFI LINE 67, Pacific Ocean - C012_Sort48C_1 | ecosystem: Environmental > Aquatic > Marine > Oceanic | place: Pacific Ocean: Monterey Bay | collected... | reverse complement strand
GTTTTTAACATCTTCATATTCATTAACATTGTAAACAAGTTAATAAAAGATTTTATTACAAAAAGTAATAAAATGTCACTGTAGCGAATAAAATTTATAATTACATTCACATAAAACAGTCCTACATTAGTGGTCTTGCTTGCGTTTTCTTTAGGCATTGAAATAACCATTGTAAATAAATATAACTCTTTATTCAACCACATTCAAGGGTGTTATAATTTACAAAGGCATGCCTTCAGAGAAGGGTCAGTATCGCATCGCACTTTAATTCCTTTTTTAATTAAATAAAATAAAAAGGCAGCTCAACAACCTGGTCTCCTTCAAATGTGTTATTTTTACTAATACGCATAGCGTAACAGTACAAACTTTCACTCTTCAATGTTTTATCGCAATGATAAATACATTTATTTCGCATTGATTCCAATTAGTTCGCTCTTGCATTGTTTTGCTTTTTACACATTACATTGCAATAAAACGAAATTGTATCGCCACTTTAGGTTTGGTTTAAATTCTACTACTCGCCTAAGCGAGGTTCAATTTAATTTTTTTTGAGGAGGAGAAGATTTTTTTTTTCTTTTCCTTTCTCATGTAAGGAAAACCGAACTAATTAACAAAAGGTGGTTTTTTTCGGGATTATTAAGGTATTTATATGCTATTTATATACTAACACCCAATGGTTTTTTTTACCTCTCAAACCACCTTTTTTTGTCTTTTACACAAGTAGATGCAAAATTTATACCAAATACCATATACACAGCATCGTTTATTCGACCTCGTGGAAAATTTATACATCAATGGTATTACATATTAATAGTTTTTTAAAATGATTGATTATAGATATATTTAAATAAATGGATATAGATAATAAATAAAAAAATATATAATAAATATGTTATGATACATTTATAAGATAAAAAATGACACGATTCACTTGTTTACATCTATAGTAAACGATTAAAATGTCTCCAAACACTTTCTAAACATATTATATACGTGTTGAAAAAAATTATTTATAATCATTCACAACATGTGGTTCAAACCCTTCATACTCTTAGAAACATCTACATCTGGTGGTATAAAAAAATAAAAAAAATATTTATTTGAATTATAAATGTCTTATATATGTCAATATTATGTTACGAAAATGTGTTAATATAATATTATCATCGATTAAAACCCTTATGACCGATTAATTATCATAAAATATATATTTTCATATTGTATATTAGAAATCATTACAACATTGTTGTCTATTATTAATAATAATAGAAAGAACATCAACATGTACTTGATATGAAAAAACAAATAATATATAATCAACATCATAATGGATTATAATTGTATATATAATGTTACGATATGTATTTATTGTTGTATATACATCGATTAAAACAGTTGTAACAGTTTAATTATGAAAAAATATAGTTTTTTACAAAATAGTTCAACATGAGTAAAATCATCAATGTCACTATGTACGTATAGAAAGGGAACATGACCATTTCCAACTATATAAAAAATATAAAAATATTTATTATACATATTAATCGATTATAATATCAAATATTATACAACTAATATCAATATCAATCATATATACGTCGATTAAAACCATACCAACGTGTTATTTTTAAAAAATTATATTTTTTTCAAAAATATATTGTAATGATGTACAGCATCCTATTATCTATATAGAAAGGTAAAGGGAAGATGAGCATTTCGTTGTAGAAAAAAAATAAAATAATATATGTTATACATAACAACGAGATATAATGGTGTAAATTATGTTACAAAAAGTTTATTTGATCCTATTTACATCGATTAAAACGTCTCGTAATTTGTAATTATTAATTTCTATATATGTTCATATCTAATTTTAGTATATACATTATAATGCATATAGGCATAGATAGCTATATATGAAGCATTACCAATGCAACGTATGTAGAAAATATAAAAATATTTTTCAAACATATTAAAACTCATATTTCCGGCCTAAAACAATACAAACGACGTTATCATAATAATTAAAAACGATTAAAATACTTACCATACCTTGATTTACATAAATAATACATTTCGATACCATATTTTATATCAAACATCATCAACATGTACGACGTTAAACATACTATTATTACAATATAGATGATTCTATATATCAATATTCGAATTAATATATCGACGTAGACAAAGTAAATCGATATTATTTTCCATGAAAATTTTAACAAATACATATCATATATATATTATATGATTGTAACTAAAATTTTAAAGGTTTGAACCATATTTTGTTTCAACGATTACAATATATTACATATATTTTAATATATTTTGAAAAATAAATTGAATGTTTTCATCCACATGTTGAATCATTTTTACGTTCATGAGAGGTGAAAATTACGTTTAAAACAAAATTAATACCATTTTCGTTCTAAAAAAATGGCACGAATCGTTATCAATAGGCTATATGTAATCAAAACTTTCAAAATTTTTTAAGATTTGATCGAATAACTATATTTTCTGAAAAAATACGTATAATTCGAAACATGGTGGAAAAACGTCGTAATTCCTATATATTTACGTCATCTCTGATTTGTATGTAAAAATAATAAAAAAATAATAAATTTGGTGTCACAGACATTTATATCCCTAAATTTTACCACGATATGTTTGTATAGGATTATTTAAATCGATTAAAACATTAATACATTGTTTTTTTTAAACAAATTATATTTTTTCACTTCATATATATTGAATGTCATTATAGATATCAACGTCGTTTGTACCATTCAAGACGAATATGATTTTCATGATGGGAAAATAAAAAATATCAAAAAAAACAACTTTCCCTTTATAAAAAAACGTTCTGAAAGAAACGGGACGTTTAATGGAATTAGTTGAAACTTTTCAATATCGGTTGACCAACTTTAGAGTGCAAGAATGTATCAAACTGGAAAAAAAATTTGTGACATTTTTGAAAATTAATGGTAGGGTCAAACCTGTGTATGATTATACTACGAAATCTATAAATTCTACCATTTTTATTGCAGAAAACGTATTTTATATGTAAAAAATAGATTTAAAACAAGAAAAATTGGTTTCGATGACGTATATTAGTTTGGTAATTGATATTAAATCGAGTTGGTGTCGAAAATCGGAGGTTCTACGATGGAAAATAGATTTTTTTATGTGTAATTGTTTAAAAAATGGTGTACGTGGAAGATGTATATTATGTACATTTTGACGTTCATTATTTAGTTGGTATAAAAAAAGAATACAATATATTTTGTTGATGTTACATGTTTAAAAGCGAATGCAAATAGATAGAATATTTTTTATTGGTATATTAATAAACGATTAAAACAATTGCAAAAGGTTTGTTTGGGTGGATTGGGTTGTGTTGTTTCATTTTTTTTTTTTCGTTGGAAGGAGATTGATGATGTTGTGATGAAATGGGAAAATGACGGGGTTTTTTTACTTTGGAGGGTATAAATTATAGGAATTTAATATATTTAAAGAAATATTTTAAATATTACACTTTCTTTTAATTTATCAAATGCCTCGCAAACAATTTTCGAAACGGCCATTGCTTAGCTTAACCACCATCACTACTATCTTCAAAATCTATTTCGTATTCTTGCATTAATGATTCAACTTTATCGAATCTATCTTGTTGTATTAATAAGTCAATTAGATTTTCTGCTGAATCTATTGTCTCTGAATGTTTCATTCCGTGTATTTCTTTCATACCGCGTATAGTTCTCGTTCGAGTAATGGTGTAAATGTTTACGAATAATAGATGGAATTTTGATAGATGCAAGATATTTCAATGTTTCTACTTTTACCTGTGTTGATAATATTCATTATTAACTCGTTATGAATGTCACATTTTATCATGGAAACTTTCTCCCTGTTCTCTTTTCAATTTTTGACCGCGTCAAAAATTGTTCGTATTTCGTGTCCTTTTACTCACACCAAAACACCAATATAATGCGTACTTTTTTTACCCCCAGGTCTCCAGGTCTCGAACACTACAATTTTTACGAAATTAATTTAAACACTTGATCGATTAACCATTCCATGCGCATGTTTTTGAATTTATCACCCGCATTCACACTTTTAAAACGTAATCCTCCCGCTGCCATTGGTAGTATAGATTGTATTGTACAACCAAATAAGTCACCTTCTGTAAAACTAAATATACCTAATAATAAAAATATTAAAACGAAAAACAAATAGAAACAACCAAAAACCAATAATCTTATCAATTGATCATGTGATAATCCCACCATTTCAAGTGCAATACCAACCATCCGTACTTGAAGAGAATTAACTGCATCTTTAAATTCACTATAATCAATTTTTTGACTTCCATCCGAATCGAATGCTGAAAACAGATCTAACAACCTTTCGTCGCTTAGTTGAATGCCTAGATGTTCTAAAAATATCTTTTTAAAATTTTTAAAATCTAAATGTCCATCTCGATCTCCTGATATATTGATAAACAATCTTTGATAAATATTATCTACTGCTTCACTTTTCATTTCCATTTGAAAATCATTGCGTAGTTTATTTACGATGGCACGGGCTTTGAAACTGGGTTTTATGGGATCTTCTTTTTTTTGAGAGGGATCTGCATTTTTAGTAGAATCAAATAAATCTTCGATATCAAACCAAGTAAATTTCATTAAGTCGCTTAATACAATGGTTGCATCACTTGACATGTTATCCCATTTCGTATTTAATTTTCCGTAATAATATTCGAACTTTTTTAAGTTATCATTTCCATATTTTTGGTTTTCATTATCGTTTTTCTCTTCATCATCTGTTTCTTTTTTGTTAGTAGAGCTAGACTCAATGTTAAACTTCTTAATTTCAAAGCGGTTTAATAAACCAATGTTATTAATAAAATTCGTATAATCTGAATTTTCAAATTTTGGTAGATTTATGTTTCCAATCGGAATACTGCTTATTATTTCTGCCAGATTCATCTTTCCGTCTACAATGTTTAGGCTAGAGTTAAGCTTATTCAATATATCACGATTTCCCCATTTTTTGATATCGAACGATTCCAACGTTATCTCATTTTTCTCATCTGTCTGTAAAAGGGATTTCAAAACATTATAAATAAATAGAAGCCAGAATTTAAAATTATCATCAAGTACAGAAATATTTTTGATTTTGCGAATAAATTCTTCCAATGATGTCAGCATGTCATCAATACCATTTTTATCTTCAGCAATTATTCGTTCTAACGGTATTTTGCGTTTGTTTAGTACGGAAATTACTGTTTCGAAGCGTATAATTTTCAGTTCTTCTAGTACGGAAATTACTGTTTCGAAGCGTATAATGTTGTTGAACATAGTTTTGGTGTTCCATTCTAGTCGATCTAAGTTCAAAAAATTATTCCCAAATATGAACTTTAGCAACGTTTTATATTCTTCACTGAAGGATTTTATTTTTTCTTTATAATGTTCTATTACCGTCTTTGGTAAAAAGTTTGCTGTACTTGCTTTCATATGATATGACAACATTACTGGGAACATAATTTTCATAAAAACCGCTTTATCTATACTTTGAAATTCACCAAATCCAGAAGTAAGATGAGGGTTATCTTCATTAAATTTTTGATAAGCTTCTTCTAGCTTTTGGTCAATTTTTTTATCAATAACTTCTAATATTTTTAACTTCACACTTTTTCTAGAATTCCACAATTTTTTTGAAGTTGCAATACAATATGTCACAAACGTTATTGTAGACGATGTGACCGGTAAAATTCTCTCCGGGCTTAAAACAGAACCTAATATCCACCACAACATCACCGTAATAATGTAAGATAAAAACATTGAGATCATCCAAAAAAATGCAGAAATAAAAAGTAGGCGAAGAATTGTACGAAATCCATTCCATAATAGGCGCAACCAATGCCGGCGAACTTGTAATGATACTTTTTGATTTATTTTGCTTGTCTTTTTCATATAGTCTTTGAATTCATTGTATTTTTTTTCCTTTTGGAAGTCAGTAATTTCAAAACGTTTTACGTTTCTATTGTCATCTTTTTCAGTTCCCTTCTTTTCTTTACAAAGATGACAAAAACAAGTTCCATTCATTTCTTTATCCTTGTTGTCATCTTTTTTAGTTTCCTTCTTTTCTTTATCCTTGTTGTCATCTTTTTTAGTTTCGTTCTTTTTATTCTCCGGCATGTAACAATGAAATCGCAGTTGCGTTGGTGTACGATAACATGGACATACAGTTTTACTCTTAAATAAAATACTGTATTGATCACGACATTCTACACTACAAAATTGCCCAGGGCTTATTTTATCACACCAACATGAGAAAAGCCATAATATAGTAGATGGGCACATATGCCTGAAACTACAATCTTTCCTTCCAATGTTCCTTCCTGTATATGTACCAACATGAAGCAAATTATGACAATTATCGCAAAACCATTTCTCTGTAGTCTTTTTTGATGTAAGCTCTTTAACATTTGCATGCCATCCTAACACATTCAAAATTCTGTTCTTTTCAACTTTATTTTCAAGTGTTAAAATGGTTTGATATCTAGACCAAGGTGCAGGTGTACCACCATAATAATAATAAAAAATTAAATCAATTTGACCTAACATGAAAAAACATATAGAGAAGAAAAACCATGGCAAATATGAAGGATGGATAAACTTTTCGCCATAAACGATGAACCCCGGCCGATATCGAAAATCGTCCTCGGTTGCAAGGTTAGTATTATATAGTTCTGATTCTCGGGTTTGAAAAAAAAGTATTAAATACATAATTGCTCCTGAAACGGTTACGATGAATAATTGGTGTGATGATACAATAATAATCTCAACCATTGATCTTTTTAACCATTTCATTGCGTTTTTTGTAGGAGCTTTGATGATATTTGCATTTACTTTTCTTTTCACTTGATTGGCTTTATCCTTAAAGAAATTCATTTTCTTGATATTCAAATTGATTGTTTTGTTCTTCAATTCTTCCGTTGTAAACTTGATTTCCTTATTACCCTCCTTTAGAAATATGTCTAGTTCTGTACACGCTTTCTTTTCTTTGGTATTGTTGTTCTTTTTACGTATCTGTTCTTCTTGATGAAGGATTATTTTTCCTACATGTTCTACCCATTCATCTTCGTCATCTACGTCTTTGACATTGTTAAAGTCTTTCAAGATTACATTATCAAATGTCCATTTTCTACCTTCTCCTTGCATTTCTTTCTTTTTTACACTTTCTTTCACTTTTACCCCAAATTCGATTTCCAATCGCTCTTTCATTTCTGTAGACAACAGATCTACAACTTCATAACCACTCACGGAACAAAACTCTTCATATGCAATTTTAAAATCTCCATATGATGTTTCGGTTTTGTCAGAATACTGCGTTCCTTGGTGTTCGGGATAAGATAACTTTGAAGATCGCCATTTATAAACTCCATTGTCTGCATATACTTTCAATTTGTAATAAAATCGTTTATAAAAGGGAAGTGAAGCTATAAAATCCGTCTGAGGTCCACCACGATACACCGTTTTTTCTTCCATGAATTCTCTTAAAGAATCTACTAAAGTAGGAGTTATAAATATTCCAGCAATGTCTATCAATTCATATCTAAAGATACAATATATTAAATAATTGGTTAGTACTTTTTTTGTTCTAAAATTGTGATTTTAAATAAGAAATGATTAAGATTAATATACTTACAAATTTATTCTTCTTGGCTTTTGTTTCGCTAGTCTTGTAACAGATGTTTTTTTACTACCACCCTTACTGTCATCATCCTCTTCCTGTTCAGTTTGTTTTTTCTTATCAGCTAACTTTAATTTGTTATTAACTAACTTTAATTTGTTTAATTTTCGTCTTTCAAATAAATATAATTCTAATACTATTTCCAATTGTTGAAACATTCGAAATAAAATATAACCTATTAAATGCCCTAGCAATATTCCTAGGACTATGCTTAAATATAAAACATAACTGGTTGTCCTTGCAGCGCGAGATAGATATATATCATATAATTCATATGTCATATCAGTTGCAGTGGTAATACTATATGCTTCTGCGACATAATCATAAAAATATGGACTACCTGTAAATTCATTATGACGGTAAACTATATTTGATGCCTTTGACATATTTATCAATTGTTTTATCCCGTCGGATATTTTCCCCATATCTTCGTCCATTGACAGCGTGGCATCTGGTAGAGCTTGCTTTGGGCAAAAACCGGGCTTTACGTAGTATTCTATCATTTTTGATCTTGGTTTCAACATATCTAAACTAACAATTGCCAACATGTCCATATTAATGATTAAGTATGGCATTTTAGATGCGTATAGCCACGTTATATCACCACGAGTAGGTCCAATGGGAGAAACTCCATCCGATAATATTCGCACAACAACAGGAGAGCCTTGTTTTTCATTTTCAAAAGGCACTATTGATTTCAATGCCTCTGTTCCAACTGTATCAAATGTCATTCCATCCTTAAAATCATTGTAAAAAGCTTGTCCTTGAAATATCATCTGTGGAGTAGTGAGTGATGTGTTGTTAGGGAAGATGTCCCTTTTAGTTTCAGGGGAATCGAAGTGTAACTTACGTATGGTTCACAAAAATTCCAAAAATCAGACCCTCCTGCCTCAATTTTTGATGAATCTGCAATTGCTTTAGGCGACGTAACACACCCTGTAACACGCGTAGAATACAATTGGTATGTTAGAGAGAAGATTTTTAATAGTAGTTTTTATGATATAAAGACATTGACTTACAAGGTTGTTTAAAATGCACAGATGTACATTCATGATACTTCTGGCCGTTGTACGTAAAAGGAAAAATACAATCTTGTCCATCAATAGTACGTCGTACATTAAAATATTTTCTTTCTGTTTGATTATACTCTGGCAATGATATAAAAATTGAGCCATCAAACGTTTGAAGTTTTATTCTAGTTGTTTCGTTATTTACTATACAATTCGTATCCTGACGAGTGCATATTAATGTTTCCCCTTTTGTCCCACATATTGCATGACTTGTATTACTTGTATTTTGATACACTATTTGATCGTTTGTCATATTACTACATGTTTTTGTATTTAATGAATCGATAACAGGTGCTGTGATGCAAACGCCACCATCTGGTTCTTCAAAATCGACTACCATGCTATTTAAAACACTAACTTTTATACTTCCACCACATGGTGTTAGCCCACAAGAATTGGAGGGACTTAATTTATCTTCTATCCATTGTCCAACATCAGCAATTTTTCCTAATGGTTTGCCAATTCGAACCACATGCTCCAATGGTTTTGCCCGTTGGTCATAAAATCCAGTCCATCCTAAATTAGAGCCAAGAATTTGCACCTGCCCCCGTTCTACAAATACTCGAAGTGATGATGTCTGTATATTTCGCAGGTTGATATCCATTGTACTGCCGTTTATATGTAGAAAATCTGTTTTTAAAAGAAACTCGTTTACTTGCCGTTTTGATATTGCCGTCAATGTTTTCTTGGTTATTGTTGTATCTCCTGTGCTAACAATCGTTAGGCCTTTAAATGGTGGAATAAGATCTTTTGTGTTTATCATAAAACGAATTTGACACGGAAAATTCATTTGTTTTGGTGAAAATGCTGTTAAAATACCATTAGACCTATCATATTTTGCGTAAGCATTTGCAGATTTACCTTTTCCCGTAGATCTTCGAGAATAGGAGTTCAATAGATTTGATCCGTGTATTACTAAAATCTTAAAACATGGTAATGTTGTATTTTTGCTACATCTATCAATGTATAAGCCATTTTCATTGTCGTTATTTTCACTGCGTGGATTAATCATATTATACCAATACCAAAAGTTCTCTTCGAGTTCTAACGTTAACGCATCTTGAGTTTCTTCGACAAAATTAATTGAACAACCTTCCGTTTTTATATGTAATGCTTGATCATATGGTACTTTATATCGATATAATTCGGTTGAAAATTGAATGTGGAGATATCCCAGCAAAAACATGAATAACCAAATTGAGACTAAAATACACAAGCGTGTATAACGTGTCTGCAAATGTCTATGCGTAGTCAAATCTAAATACTGTGGTAATGGAAAAATATCTTCTTTTGTATATACTTCCATTGGGGTTAAAAACCTATCTTGTAATTTAACAAATTTCTCATTCGAGTTGTTTTCATCTGTATCTTTTGTATTATCTGTTTTCTCCTGTTCACTTTCGTCGTCCTGTGCATTGCTTGAACTGTTTCTTGAAAAAGGAAGAATCTGTACTAATTTTCTTCCTATGCTATTCGATTTCTTCCTAAATTGTTTGCACCATCCTAATTTCATCTGTACTTTCGTAAACTTCCATGTATTTTCATTTTGATTTTTAATTAACTCTTTGATTATTTTGACTATGAGACGAGTTTTTTTCACCTTCTCTGTCGACTGTGTTGACAATGCTGTTGGTGAATTCAAAATTGTAAATATTTCCAAGGTACTTTTACCAGACAAATTTTTGACTAAATCATAAAAATCGGGATCGATCAGGTATTTAGCATGATCTGGGTATAGCGTTTCTTTTGTGGCATTTGGAAACAACAAATTTTTGACTAAATCATAAAAATCGGGATCTGGGTATAGCGTTTCTTTTGTGTCATTTGGAAACCACTTTTTGATCCATTCTACAATTTCGGATTTTTCAAATGCAAAATTCTCTTGCTTTTTCTTTATTTTTATTTTTTCTTTTTCAACAGTTTTGTTGAATGTTTCTGCACCACCCAATCTTTTTATAACTTGTTTTTTTAGCTCTGATATATTTGTGTTATTGGTTATCTCACCAGGCTGCGCTATACTTCGTATGGCAAATTCCTCTAACTTTTTTATTTCTTTTTTGAATGTTTCTTCACCCAATCTTGTTATAACTTGTTTTTTTAGCTCTGATATATTTGTGTTATTGGTAACCTCATCAGGCTGCGCTATACTTCGTATGGCAAATTCCTCTAACTTTTTTATTTCTTTTTCAACAGGTATATTTATTTCTTCTTCAACAGTTTTGTTGAATTTATCTTTACCACCCAATCTTGTTATAACTTGTTTTTTTAGCTCTGATATATTTGTGTTATTGGTAAGCTCATCAGGCTGCGCTATACTTCGTATGGCAAATTCCTCTAACTTTTTTATTTCTTTTTCAACAGTTTTGTTGAATGTTTCTTCACCCAATCTTTTTTTAACTTCCTCTAACTTTTTTTCTTTTTCAACAGTTTTTGTGTTATTGATAATCTCATCAGGCTGCGCTATATTCCGTATGGCAATTTCCTCATCTGAGTCCACTTTGTTATTATTTGTCTTCTTTGTCTTTTCTAAGTGATTTCCGCCTGTGCTGGACATGATATATATCTTGTAAAAAATACTCAGACGGGTTCTTAATAAGTTTGGCACCTGTCGGTGAAAAAGATGTAATTCAATTAAGTTATGTTTAGAAACAACATTGGACTATCTAAGCTGAATTGCATATTGCATATTGCAATTTATTTATGTAATTATTAATTATTATTATAGCTGGCTGGCTGGATGCTGGATAGCGCAAAATTACTATTATAATAAAATATTGATAATAATAATAATAACAATTGATATGATATATATTATTACCAGGTCGGTACCAGCAGGTATTATTATTAATATCAATATTGTTATTTAGTAGTAGAGGGTATAGTTATAGTAGTATTTAATAAAGGCAAAAGTACTTTTAACGTTATACGTTATATGTTATATGATACCTAGGTATAATACCACTTACTTTTAATTTACGCTGCCCTGTAACCTGTAACCTGTATTGAGCTCTAGTATTATATCTATAAACTCTATTCTGTAAAAATACAGTAAACTGTACATATAAATAACGCCGTGGTGTGCTCTGTACATTTTAAGATTAAGGGTTATAAGTTATAAGGTTCTATCTAGGTTCTAGGAGGCAGCGGCGAGCTCATGTAGTTTAATCTAGATTTAAGTGTTTTAAATGATATTTCCTTAATATATATAGCATATAAATAGCACTACATATTATATAAAATATTTACTTCTGTTGTTTATTTTAAAATATTTTTTATCACATTTTTAAAATTTATTATTATGTAAATACGTAACATTCATTGAGTAAACCAATTTACTGCAGAATTTTGCTGTCCCAGACTTTTTCCACCTGCACCATTGCTGCCTCGTATCATCCTTCCACCACCATTGTTTCTTACACGTGGGGACCGACCTTTATTTGAACTACCACGTGAATTTATATTGTTTTTTGCTTTTTTATTTTTGGAATGCAATTTTAACATTGATGCACGATTGTTATTATTATTATTATTATGTTGTGGATTACGATAATCATAATGCCATTGATCAAATCCAGAGGTGTGTTTTCGACTATATTGATAATTATGTTTTTTACGTTGTTTAAAACGATTTTTATTGACATTTTTTTTATAACGATATGAGGACGAATTGGAGTTGTTGTTGTTGTTGTTATGATAACTATTAGTATCATTATTACATTGACTACTTCCAGCACTTGATGAACGTCTTGGAAAATTACTAGTATTGGTGTTGTACATAGTAGTAGTACATGATGCTACAGATGCAATTGTTGATGATAAACGTAATTCACGATCGTATTTACGTTTAGAATCCTCATCATATAATATTTCATATGCAGTTGATATATTTGAAAAAATATCATTTGCATTTGATGCTTTGCATTTATCTGGATGCCATTTAATTGCTAATTTTCTGAAGGATTTTTTAATTTCATTGGGTGTTGGTGTAAATTTTGGTAATCCTAAAACGGCATAATGATCAATCATGTTAAAATTATTATTACAGATGATCTAACAGCTATATATATATATATATATACAAACTTTCCACTGAAACAATATGATCGTTCTCGACTCAACCAATATGTAATCTTTCTCAATCCACCAATATAATATATATATAGTATAATCTTTCTCGACTCAACCAATATAATATAATATATATATATAATCTATCCCAATCCACCAATATAATATATATAGTATAATCTTTCTCAATCCACCAATATAATATATATTATATATATATCTATATATAATCTTTCTCAATCCACCAATATAATATATATAATCTAATATATAATCTTTCTCAATCCACTAATATAATATATATATATATATAATCTATCTCAATACACCAATATAATAATATATATATGGTAAGAGAAAATTTTATATAATAAAGTATATATATATATAATCTATCTCAAAGCACCAATATAATACAATATACAAATCTATCTATCTAAATCGATCTATTTTAAATGCTTTCTCCACGGTGAATCATCAAACAGCTTTAATCTCTGAAACGGAGAGACAGACAACATCATGTATACTCTCTCCCATCTAATACATGTGTACATACATGTGTACATATGTTCATATTTTTTAGTTTCTTTCGCGCAATAAAACGTTTCCTGTAATGGTACGTTCATGCTATATGCTTCAACTCCATCATTTTGTACAACATTTCCCATTGTTATTATTGTTATTTTTAGTCTAAAAAGTCCAAAATTCCCACGAAACGTAGTCCACTTCGTACTTAATGGTATACTACATATTCTATTTTATCTATCAAATAATGGAAACAAGCAAATATAACTAATGTGGGTCCAAGGGTCCAACCAAATATTGTCCACGTCGTACTTAATGGTATACTACATATTCTATTTTATCTATCAAATAATGGAAAAAAGCAAATATCAGCCTTCGTCAAATCGTACGCAGTGCTGCTGTGCTGCTGTGCTCCCACTCGAAACCGGTCAAAACTGTACAAACCGTGTCAAAACTGTGCACTTAACACCATTCACTATAGGGAAAATATTCATCATTTTTTTCTATATGTCCGGATATTTGCTATTTTTTAACAAATATATGAAAAATAAAAATGGCATTTTAGATGAACGATATATATATATTTCCTATAGTGAATAGTATTATTTTGTTAAGTGTACAGTTTTGACCTTTCGTACCTGGAATTATTTGTATATAAAACGTATATTGATATAAAGCTATAGATTGTACTATTAATATGTAAATATTATTCAAACAACTATCAGTATATAATGAAATAATTATGGATATTTATATAATATATACATTTATATTGGTATATATTTATTGGAATAATGGTAATTTAAGTAGAAAAGATCGCTTTTTTGTTTTCGTAGAGCGAAGAGGGGGGAGAGGTGGATGGATTTGTTTTAGTATACATATAAGTACGAGAAATGTTATAATTTTTGGGAATCATAGCAATGGTATTACAATGTTTTACGATGCGAGATAGGAACTCACGAAACGTAAAACCACTCCTTAACTCCACGATGTAAAAATAGAAGCAAAAGAGTTTCTCTTACATTCATACGAAATTAGACGAAAACAAATCATAACAAAAATGCCTTACCATATAAAATAACACGAAATACACGAAGTTTACAGGTAGTCATTATGTCATATTTCGGTATTTTTCCAAATCTACCTCTTCAAATAAACTGGCACGAAATGTACACATATATATATATATATATGTACATACATACTCGATAAACAAGAAGGCAATCGGTGAAACAATATATATATATATCGATATATTCGAAAAGAGTTAAACGACTAGGTATATTCAGCGAATCGGAGAATATACAGATACATACAGATACATATATAAAACAAATACCGTCACCAATAAGTATATTCAAAAGAAAAAAAAATATCCTAGGGTTGGGTTGTGTTATCATACGTTTATATATATATACATCGTTAGTATATTATAATTTAGTAGTATATATATATATATATATATAAATATATAAATTATTAGTTTTAGATAAATTATAATCAAAAAATAATACATACGTATCATATATATAAACATGTCGAATAACAACCACAATAGCAGTAAAGAAGAAATAGCAAAATTACGTGAATGGCATGTAGAGGATTCAGGCAATTCAATAAAAGATGATGAAGTCATCAAAGCAAAATCACCAGCAAAAAATTCATCGAAAGTTGCACCAATGCCACCACCATCCAATACAAAACGCAGTTCAAAATTGAAAAAAAAAAAAACTATGAAAGAGAAAATCGAGGAAGAAATCACTTTGATTGAAAGTGAAATTATTGAGGAAGCAGATTTTGTATTAGATAAAATGCATTATCATCAATCGCCATATATGAGGCAAACACAAAATGGATCGAGAATGGTTGGTGGTGCAAAACCAACTAATTTAGAAAAATATAATAAGTTTGAAAGCACTAGTTACATTACGCCAGATACACCGAAAGAAGAAGCATCTCTTATGAGAATGACAAAACAGTTATGGCAACAAAGACGTGCTTTTTTATGGGTATTATATGGCACCATTGGTATTAGTGTTTCGTTATTAATTTCTGCTATTCTTTATTTATGTGGAATTATTGAAAAAGCACGTGTAAAAGCAACTGGATATGCATTAAAGGATGGTGATGTTGCACAAGCATATCTTATATGGGTTGGCTCTAGCTTAGGAATGGCCGTATTTGCCGCCTCATTGGTAGTACTCGAACCAGCAGCAGCATCAAGTGGAATTCCTGGATTAATTGCATATTTAAATGGTGTTGATCCAAAAGGTGGCAAGTCGCCCGTAACGCAAAAGGAAACATCGTTCACATCGTTGAAAACAATGGCAGCTAAATTAATCGGTATGATTGCATCGATACCATCTGGACTTTGCATTGGGCCGGAAGGTCCGATCATTCATATTTCCGCATTGTTTGCGATGTATACGGCAAAAATAGTCCAATATGCGGAAAGTAAACTATTCCCTTCACATTCATACCATGCATCGACGAGCGAAACTCGTGATTTCCTAGCAACAGGTGCTGCATGTGGAATTTGCACGGCATTTCGTGCACCAATTGCAGGTACATTATTTGTTGTTGAAGAAGCCGCGTCGTTCTTTACGACAAATCATTTGGAATATACGTTCTTTGCATGTTTAGCAGCATATTGGTGCCAATGGACCATTGGTCTTAATCTCACAGGTACGGATGCAACATTAGCAAAGTTTCAACAGACTACCGGATACTTTTGCAATTTGGACTCGCCAACAAACATGCTTGGTTACATTTTAATGGCAATACTGGGTGGAGTCATGGGTGCCTTGTTCAACCAAATTGTTGAACATTTGAACCACTTGCGTGCACACCATGTCCATAAATCAGCTGTAAAACGTATCTTAGAAGTTGTCGTGATCACATTGCTAACTGGTACGGCGGTAATCTTCTTACCACAGTTTGCACCGTGTACATCTTCCGATCGATCGATCATGATGCGTGATGGTTCCGGATGTTTATCACATGAAGATATGTCGCAAATAAGTCATGGTACCGTTTCCGATAAATATTTACGTTCTTTGTTCAATAACACGGCAATGGAACAATGTTTAACTGCGAAAAATTTAACGACATCGGAAGTGTTTAAAAAATCAAATTATATCTTTTCTAATTTAGATAAATTACATGAAGAGAAAGGCAGTGTCATTGCAGAAGTATCAAAAGCTACGGATGATTATATTATCATTGATAATATTGTAGAACAAGGTAAATATATACATTTGCATTATGAACATTTCTATACATGCGATCCTTACTCGCATACGTATAATGATATGGCAATGCTATGGCTAAACGGCGGTGTGAAAGGCGTCAAAGTATTGATGCAACGTGGTTTTCCGCATATGATTAGCAAACAGACGTTAATCTTATTTTTAATCGTTTACTTCCTATTAGCTGCAATCACAGCTGGTACAAATGTTCCAGCTGGATTGGTTGTACCGATGTTACTAATAGGTGGATCGTTGGGTAGATTATTTGGAATTTTTGCGTTAGAAACGAAAAAGACCATGTGTGCAAGTTATGAACCTTGGAATCCTGAGATTCATACAGATTTATATTATTGGGAAATGATATATAGGTGGATTATTCGTGATTGTAGTATGCCAGATCCAGGGACATATGCTGTAGTTGGAATGGCAGCATTTATGGGTGGTAGTGGTCGTATTACCGTTATGCTTGCAACTGTTTTATTAGAATTGACTGCTGATGCAGGAATGGTACGTTCCATTTGTTACACACACATATATACATATATTTATACGCTCCTAATGATGCTAATATTAATTATATATAAATAAACATCTAACAATTTTATTATTTTTTTTTTCACAAATGAAATATTATCTTATATTATAATAATAGATTGCACCTGTTGGAATTACATGTGTGATATCGATGTTAATTGGAAATAGTTTTAATCATGGTTTATACCATGGTTTAATCCCAATTATGAATATACCATTTTTAAATAGTTCACCTGCGCCATTAATGTATGTATCACGCGTGCGTGATATCATGCATTGGGGAACTGTTCATATACCAGCAAGATGTCATATTGGCGAATTAAAAATGTTACATAAACGAATAACAAGAAAGAACAAACCGTTGTCCCATAATGCATTTCCAGTAGTCGAAGATCCAACTGGTAAAAAATTATTGCAAGGATTAATTTCTCGTAAAGATTTTTTACAACTGATGGAAGATTTGCAACATCCAAAAAAGCAGAATGATTTGCTAATTGGAAAAACTAGAAGTGAAGTAGATGTTATGGAATATGCAGATCGTAGCCCAATTACTGTCTTCCCACATACTACAGTAGCTAGAGCATATAGTATATTTAGAAAATTAGGATTACGACATTTAGTCGTATTAGAGCGAGATGGTCGAGTATGTGGGATGATTACGCGGAAAGATTTGATGCTTTATAAATTGGTGGAACACCATCAACGCGAATTAGATTTAATTAAAAGGTTGCAACAAAAAGTACGTGCAAAACAAGCACGTAATGGTTTTGTACCATCCGATAGTGGGAATGGTAGTAGTACCAATAAAACACAATATGTATAAAAAAATAAAAAACTATCCATATTAATATATAGGACATACGATAAGTAAGCATAAACATAGCATTACAATCCCAAAATTCAGAGTTATATTTTAAGGTGTTATAGTTACCAGACTATTTAGAGTGTGATATAAATGATGGCTAAAATCTAAGTTATAATAATTTTACACTTCTCGTGTTAAGTAATATGCTCAATACTCAATCGCAAGAATAATATTGCTAATCCTACTATAGTAAAGCTCTAATGCACCTCTGCAAACTAATACTCTACAAGCACAAGTAGGTTTTCTATCCTTCCGTGCGCACTCGTTGATGTGATATATATCAGTAGTAATAAATAATATCCGATCTGATACTTAATAATTATCTTGACTATCATATTGTGTCCATTTCCTAAACCGGAGTGGGATGGCTTACAATGTAATAGTATATTAATCTAAAGCTTGTTGGGTTCTCCAACTATAAATGTACATTAATACATTAATACAGCTACTACGAACTATACGCTACTACTGACTCTGCACGTCTGCACAAAGTTGCAATTGGTGGGGATTGAATATGCTTCATTCTCATTTGTATCATTTTGGACAATAGTTGATGGTGCTATGACATAGCTATGTATCCACTTGGATGAGAACGGAGAAAAAAAAATCTCATTTATCGTACTTACGTACGTACTTTAGTACACTGTACATACACTACGCTCGACACTTTTCATATTAATTTCACACACTAAGTCCTGACTCCTAGAACCTGGAGAATCCTCACCAAGAGTCAAGAGTTTCATCTTTATAATAACTGTTTGGCATTGCCACTTTTTCGCAACCAAAGGTCTGTAGTTACAAGGCCTTGGTTGTATTGGTTCTTTTTGTCAAAAGCCTTTCGTTCAAAACTTAATATTATTTTGCCACTTACCCAATACTTAATTCTAACTTCCGCGTCCTCGTCCCCGTTTGCTACGTTTTTGCTATGTATCTCAGGAGTATATGTCACACGAACACCTGCTCTTTTCCAATGTCTAAGTACTGTATTAATAATTTGTCTTTGTTCCTGCACTATCTGATGTCCGGACTTATAGACATTTTGTAAACAACATTCCTGAACCAGACGAATATCACGAAATTCTCTATCCAGTCTATCCATATCCGCTTCTACATATTGCCGCCCAAACAAAGATATTAAAAGTCTATCTCTTCGTGCATTATCAGCAAGTAACGAGCCTTCAGAATTTCTATATATAGTCACCTCGTGTAAAAATAACCACGTAAATACCACTGGTCTTGTTTTTCCAACAGAAGAAGTCAGTAACTTTATGATATCTGCAAGCGAAAATATAGAGACATTTATTTCATTGATTTTTATTAAACGATTCTTGCATTGAATTTCAGGATGTTTTGATGCCAAGCTTTGACGCAACACATCTTTCACATATACTCCACCGTCTCTTTCTATAAATTCTATACCGAAAGCACCTTCACTATCAAAACAAGTAGATACCGGGCCACCGCACATCGTGCGATCTAACGCAAGTTTTCTGGTAAATCGAGCTTGTCTAGCAGCTTCTTTTTTTTGTCTAGCAGCTTCTTTTTTTTGTATATCAGCTTCTTTAGTTTGTTTAGCAGATTGTTTAGCAGCTTTTATGGCGGCTCCCATATCGCTTATAGTAAAGTCGGATAACATTAACCACGTCAAAACCACTGGTGTTCCAACAGATGTCAGTAATTTCACAACATCTGCAAGCGTAGTAATTGAGACATCTATTTCATTAATTTTTATTAAACGATTGGCGGGTTGAATATAAGGACAATCTGCTGCTAAACCGCCAACTAAAACTTCCATCACATATACTCCACCATTTATTTCTATAAATGTTATACCGAAAACGCCTTTCCTTCCAAAACGCGTTGTTACCGTTTTGTGTATTCTAAGTTGCCCCGCAAGTATTCTAGTTCTTGAATGCATTTTAGATTCATAAGAGTTGTTATATTTATTAGACAAACGAAGCCATTTACCATTTACGCGGTGAATTGTTTGGCCTAATAAGCTATATATATGTTTTTTTATTTTTAATTTAGTAGAAATTCCAAAATATTCAACAATATTCCGGCGATCGTTCATTACAGCTGTATCTAAAGGCGTTAAAAACTCACCAGAACTGTTTCTACCGACCATATTTATCATTTGTTTCAACGACACACCGGTAACTTTTTCATCATGGGCTGCGACAAATAATTTCACATCACCTAAATAACCAAGCTGACAAGCAACAATAAATGGTTTGCCTTTTGGACATTTTTCTTTATACATTTCTTTACGTTGTTTCACTTTCTTCATAAATTTTATTTTACAAGGTATTATCATTTTATCCATAACAATTTGAGCCAATGTTCCATCCTTTCGAGTTTTACAAAATCGATGTAGAAATGACGTAAATATAAAATTTGCCAAAGATTTTATATCTAACAATTCCAATATATTGCAAATAATTTGTAATCCAGTTCCGCCACCTAAATGTTTTATAAATAGATTATATAATGATATCGTAATTCTTTTTTCTGATTTCTCTTTTTCATATGTTTTGTGCATAAATAGTGCATGTGCTTTCATAATATGATATTTTTTTTTTAATTTAATGATTAATAATACTCTGAAAAAAAATATGTTCAAAATATATATATATATATGGATCTTTTATTTCTAGTATATATATATATATATATTGTAAATATAGTGTTTGTAATAGAGAAAAATTTACTGTGTTGTCTATAGGTCGTCGTGTCATCACAGTGTTTATTAGCTTCTTCGCGAAGAAGCGTCGAGTAAGCTCGACTAAGTGTTTATTAATATATTACATAATATTACACTATACCCTGAAGCCCTGCTGAAGAAGGTGGTAAAAGTGTATTAGTATTATATTACTATAGTAAATGTTATAGTAGTATTTTTTACCTGGTAAATAAATACGTAAATGTTATATGGTAAAAAAAGCTACTTGCTCCAGTGTGGTTGGTTTTTGTTGTTGTATTTGTTTCTGAAAGAAAAAAATGGATTTGTACTAACTTGTTAATTACACTACTGTGATTGTATATCAGGGGGAAAAGCAAAACCAAAAACCAAAAAATTAAAAAAAACCAAAATTAAAGCCAAAAAATTGAATGAAAACAAGGGTAAAAAACCCAAGGTGATGGCCTATCGGACATCAAGCGAATATATATATTGTGAACAAATACCTTTTCAAGATAATAAATCGACGAAGAAGATCAATATTCAGTGGTAGTAACACAAAGATAGTTACTTGTTGTTTTGTACTGCTTTATTTTTAACTTGTATTACGAAAGGATATTATTATATTTTAGTATTTATTATAATATTTTTTCATCATTTATTATTAATTTGTTTGTTGATATTTTATCTCTCATTCAGTACATAGTTATAATTATAGTTGTTGTATAATTATATATAGTAAAAGATATAGTTATTGACTTTGTGACACAAAAAAATAAATATATATATATATAATACATACATACAAATACCATGGCATATCAAAATCGATATTACGATGATGATGACGATGATGATTATTATAAAAGACAAGCACGTCGACGAGAACAACAACGTGCAAATCGAGATCCAAACGTATTTGTATTGAGTGAATGTTGTGACGACTTGTGTTGTTATGAAGATTGTAGCTGTAGTGAAGGTAAGTATACCGAGATCTTATGTTCTTAATATATATATTAATATTTACTAACAACAACAATGTATATACATACATAATAATAATAGTTTCAAATGGAAGTAAGTATAAATAAAGTAAGACTCTCTATATATAAAGAAAGATAATAAATAATAATAATAATAATAATAATCACTAACAAAAAAATATCATATTATTCATAATAATTACAATATATACATATAATAAATAATAATATTATTATAGTGAAAAAATGTTGTTTTAAATGGAATCCAGTTGTTATTATATACAGCATATATCATTTATTAACAGGTTTAGTAGATGGTATGTATCGTCCATATCTATTTTATGTACTGTATGAACAGTTACCACAAGGATATCGTTTCTTGTTATTAGGATGTTTATTATGTACGGAATTATTTATTGATTGGATATTTGATTATGCATGTTTTATTATTCAACGAAATGTTAAAGATCGACGATTGGTATTGATGATAGCTAATGTATTTGATATTTTATCATGTGTATGTTATTTCTTTTTAAATGACGTTCATTGGGCATTAGTATTTGCAGGTGCTGGATTACATAGTTTATCAATGTCCATATCGAATGGTACCCATCAAGCAATCGTTGCATGGTGGTTAGTAGAAATCGATGGGACAAAGTATCGTAATTACTTTTTAAATCATCGTTATTTCTATGAATTAATTGGTACGTTGTTAGGTGTCGTATTAGGATATTACATACATGTACATCTATACGATAGCATCTTTGGCGTTGTAAATGCATTAAATGCAATTGAATCTGGAAGAAGACATCGTGCAATTTTTTTAATTGCATCGATTGTATATTTAATTAAAATTTTGTTTTTAATGTTTCATCCAAAACAAAATTTTTTAATTAATAAATTCAATTCGGAAACAAAGAAGTCCATACAGCCAGATGGTTATGGTGATGATGCAGAACAACAACAACAAAGAAATCCAATCGCTACCAATAATGGCCACGATGCTGCAATGGAAGGGGTAAAAAGCAAAAAAGAATATATGGAACGAAATAGACGTATTTTTCGTGAAAAATTTGCAAAAGAAGAAGTAAAAAGTGATATGTATGATGATTTAGGGAAATTTTGGTTCGAGGATGAAAAACGTACATGTGGAATGGATCTCATGGTGATAGGGAAAATACTTCGTTCTTCTATTGGACGCTTGCTATTCAATCTGATACCATCTTGTATATGTTCTTGCTACAAATGTTGTTTGCGCTGCCTTTGCGGTATTTGTAGCTGCTGTAGATCGTGTTATAAATCAATCGTTAATTGCTGCCCGGGATACGATGATGGCGATGATATGGAACGAAGAGTTGAAAGAGGACGAAGACGCAACCGACAACGACAACAACAACAACGACGACACCGACGTGGTTATGATGATGATGATGATGATGATGAATATGATGATTCAGATCATGATTTCGATGATGACTTTTATGATGATGACATGCGTAAAAATAATAAAGCAAATCCATTAGAAATTTATTTACCGGTGAGAAAATTAGTTGAAATAAGTGTCTTTCGTGCTGTACATTACCACATGAAAGATTTCATACAAGCGGGTATTATAATCTATCCATTCCTTACGAAATACAATGCTCCTAGAAATAGTACCACTACTTCGATTGGGCTTTGCGTTGTATACTTTTTTTATGCAATTGTTGCATATATTTCGCAATATAACTCAAAAAGGATGCGTACCTTCTGTGGGGAATGTTGCGATAATTATCCTACAGCATGGAAATCACGAAGAATCATTCAAATTTGTATTAGATCCACGACTGTTGCAATATTGGTTTGCTCTGCAGTTGGATGGGTACAAGTGGGCTCTCTTACAACAATTTTATGGGTGGTAATGCATATAGTAGTACATATGTTTTATGGATTCTCTTCGAGTCATTCTCGTTATATGATTGGAAAAATGTCAAAACGATATATAGGAAATGAACGTGGTTCCTTGGAATCAGGTGTTAAATTTTTAAGCACAATCTTTCTTTGCATGATTAGTCCATTGTTTGGCTATTCCATAGATCAGGATCCACTTCAAACTCCAGATGCATGGGTCTTTTCACGTGTAAGTAAATATGTATATATATGCATTTCTTCTTTTATTTTTTGTCCTATTTATGTTAACAAATTTTATTTTTACATATGTCTTTAATTACCCCCAATATGTATGATTAGGTTTATTTGTTTGTAGTAGGAATATTAGTGATAACACATTTAGCTCCATATTGTTATGTAAAGTGTAGGGATGAGTTTTGGGATATGATGGAAGATGATGACTATCCACGGAATAAACCTATGAAAAGAGAAACGTCTGAGATGGAGGATCTTGATGGGACGGGAATGGATAAAGGAGCAGTTGCAATGGACTTACAGCGTAAAGAAAGTCATATGGAAAGGACAACTGGGGAACGAAAAGTGGATGGTCTAGAACATCGTTTAAGTAATGAATTGGCTTGAGGTGTGTGTGTGCTGTGTGGTGTGCTGTGGTGCGCGTGTAATAATGTGTATTTAATTGAATTAAAAAAAAGAAGAGGGAAGAAAAAGGAAAAAGGGAGAAAAGATTGTGTTTGAGAAATTATGAGTAGAGAAGTACATAAATATTGAGAAAAGTAAAAATATACGAGTATTATTTGGTTAAAATCTAAAGTTATAATAATTTTACACTCTTCTCGTTTCTCCGTGAAGAAGTATTAATATATCATACTCGTACGAAGTATAGTCATAAATGGTGTTTAAAAATCTGAAGTTTAATAATAATTTTACTTTCCCGTGCTAAGTGTTATATGCTCAATTTAGTCAATCTCGTGAATAATAATAATGATCCTTCCTATATACTCCTACTCCCTACTCCTACTACTATATGATATGCATGTGTATAATATAATATGAAAAAGTATTTTTTTCAAAATGAAACACTCTCTAAAATTTAATGTTCTTGACTCCATTGGATGCTTTTTAAATCAATGCCTTCTTGTACCATTTCCCATAATGGACTCATTTCTCTTAAACGATTGATATGTTTGACACATAAATCAACTGCAAAATCAATCTCTTCCTTTGTAGTGAAACGTCCAATACCAAAACGTATTGATGTATGGGCTAATTCTTCATCTACGCCTATTGCACGTAACACATATGATGGTTCCAAAGATGCGCTAGTACATGCACTACCACTACTAACTGCGATATTTTTAATTGCCATCAACATACTTTCACCTTCGACATATGCAAAGGATAGATTTAAATTCCCAGGATAACGATGTTCTTTATCCCCATTCAATATGACCTCGTCCACTTGCGAGGTTATTCCATTGTATAAACGATCACTTAAATAACTAACCCATTGATGGTCACTTTCCATATCTTCCATTGCTACTTCACATGCTTTGCCAAATCCAACACATAATGGTGGTGCCAATGTACCACTACGTAAACCACGTTCTTGGCCACCACCATTCATAATTGGCTCCATACGTACACGTGGGCGCCTGCGTACATATATAGCACCAATTCCTTTTGGGCCATAGACTTTATGCCCACTAATAGACATGCAATCAATTTTCATATCGTCCACATCAACGGGCATTTTGCCGACCATTTGTGCGCAATCACTATGAAAAAATACTTTTCTAGATCGACACATTTCTCCAATCTCCTTCAATGGTTGTACTACACCAATTTCATTGTGTACCCCCATGACGGAGACTAAACTTGTATCTGGCCTAAATGCAGTTTCTAAATCTTTTAAATCGATTAAACCATTTGTTTTCACTGGTAAATATGTCACTTCGTATCCTTCTGTTTCCAATTGCCTACATGAATCCAATACACATTTATGCTCTGTTTGCGTTGTAATAATGTGTTTTTTACGATCACCATAAAAACGTGCAATTCCTTTGATTGCCATATTATTTGATTCTGTCGCACCAGAAGTAAAAATAATTTCCTTTGCATCACAATTAATTAAATTTGCAACTTGTTCTCTTGCTCGTTCAACGCTTGTCTCTGCATCCCATCCATATTCGTCTGTATATATATATATATATATATATATTGAATGGTGTATGTGTATCATGTTAGTTATTTATAATATTATGTTTTAACTTTTATGAAGATTATGTTGCTTAAACTTACGTGTACGACTATGCGGATTACCAAAACGTTGCATATACATTGGCATCATTGCATCTAATACTCTTGGATCCATTGGTGTTGTTGCTTGATTATCTAAATATGATGCAATGCCTGGTAAGAAACCATCTTTAATCGAAAATTCTGATGTGTAATCCTATGTTTGTGTGTGTGTGTGTGTGTGTGTGTGTTTATATGATGACATGTATAATCAATATAATATGTTAGTTGGGATGTTTATTTATTTTAAAGTATTACAAATTAATATTATGTTTTGTATTTGTATTTATGTCTAGATGAATAAAATGATATATCTATATCTGTATGTGTGTGTGTGTGTGTGTGTGTACATGTGGTAAACAATATACTTACTTGTTGTAATAAACTATCTGGTGCATCCATTGTTGCTTGATAACGTTTATCTGTTTCCATTTGTTCATGAGACATAGATGCGCGTGGTTCATTTGATGTGGTACTGCTGCTGCTGCTGCTGCTACTACTACTACTACTGCTTGATGCGAAACTATTAAAATGAAAATGATTATTACTATTATAAATGGCTGTTCTTTTTGTTGTTGATGTAATAAAACGACGTAATAACATGTTTGAAATCTTGATTTTTGTTTTTTATATTGTGTGTATTATGTTTTATTATATTGTATAAAGTATGCCTTTTACTATATGATATGATATATATAGGTATATCTTTCTTTTTATGAAGAATCGAATAATATATTATATCTCACAAACTAAGATTTCTAGAGATATTAAATGAAATTAATAACAATTATTTTAATAATAAATTGATTGATTTCGAAAAAAAAAAAAATTAAATTCTTTTAAGAAAATGTAATAATAATAATATATATATATATATATATATATATTTCTACGTGTTAACAAATTATGACTATATATATATATATATATATATAAATGTATAAATTGTGTGATATGTATGTTGATATATCTAATTATATGCCATGTCCCTGCAGCCATGTAGATGGATCTATGTGGATCTATTTTGATGTAATTTTCGACGTACTACGAAGAACTTTTTTGCGTGCCCTATTCGCTGTTGTTGTTGTTGATCCAGGAGAATACTATTATATTATACTTTAAAATAATAAAGCTCCCTATCAAATCATCAAAATCCACCTTCTATAGTTTAAGGTTTTATTTATCATTTAAGAATCGAGTATAATATTAAAGCTGTCGGATTATCTTATGTGCCATTATACCATGCTGTGTACTCGCTATATGGAGCTTTTTTTGGTATTTTCCATACCCTAATGTCTATCTTTAGTGTAAGATAGCATTAGCCGTGTCCAAATTTGGACACAGGAAAAATGGACATCTTGACAACTCGCAATATTTTGGACGATATGGGACACATATTTCGGATATTTTAAATATGTAATGATATTCTGTACAAAATAAATGACGTTTTTGACTATTTTATTAGAAAATGTTTAAAATATGGAACTATATCCTCCCATTATTATCCATTATAAATACTATTTTCTATCCTTTTACGGTAATTTAAACCTAATTCTATCATTAATGATATATAATTTTCATAGTATACAATATTAGTATAACTTGATAGGAATAATATCGAAAAATAAAGTCTAAGAATTATTTTGGAAAAATACATATTTTTAGAATTTTGCAATTTTCTTGCTTTTGGAGGCCTTTTCGCGAATATTTTTCATTGTAAAACTTGTTTTCGGATGTTTCGAGGCAGTACCCTACCATGGGCTTAGCATTAAATTAACACGTATAACAAGATAATCCGACAGCTTTAATATGTAGTCTGCCACAGTCGTCTGCCAGTTCTGCGTTCTGCGTCGTCAGACTCTTTCGTAATCGAGTAATCGGTTTCTTCTGTTGGATTTTTTTTTTAAACGTTATATATAATAATAATAAGCAACCTGGCAACGCTTATTAATAACGTATTACCTGTATTATAACATTACAGTATAAATTATAACTATATTAATAGTAAAGCAGTAGTAAAGCATGCTAAAAAACTAGTATTTTTTTAGGATTTATTTTTATCAGAAGATAGAAGAGTTGTTGTTTGTTGTTGTGGCAAAACAAAAATATTTCCAAATTCCAGAAGTCGACCAAAGCAATATAAGCAAAACAGAAAACAGAAAACAAAAAACTCTTTCTAAAAACGACAATAAAATGCCATCATCTCAAAAGTTATTGAAAATATTACTTTTTGCTAGTAGTTTAAATTGCCTGATTGTTGTTACTTACGCTCAGTATCCAGCCATAGAATGCGAAGCGGGATATGGTGCTATGTTTGACTATTTAATTACAGCAGACGGCGACGTCAACAGACAATGTTCTACTATATTGACAGAAACGACATGTTTAGAAGCGTTCAAATTCAATCCACATAATAATTGGGCAGGTGATGCAGATGGGATTGACAGTGACGATTACTCGAGTTTTCCATACATAAACCCAAAAGACGGAAAAACACCTTGGGGAAAAAACACCTTTAATCCCTTGGTGGTTATGACTAGCAATAACATGGTCCGAGGATGCGTCGCCGAACGTGGAGGCTACTATCATAATTCACATGCAGGATATGCCATGAGTTACACAGACGACTGTAGTAGTGCAGAGCCGTGTATTTGTGGTCCAAAAAAGTGCGGTAAGTGTCCAAGAGGCAAATTTAGCGAGGGTGGAACCGACCCAATTTGCAAAAGTTGTATTTCTGGCAAGTATAACTTAGAAACTGGGCAATCTGCATGTAAGTTGTGCCCAAAAGGTAAATACGCGCCGTTAAATGGGACAGGTGGTCATGTCAGCCGTTATAATAGACTGGAAGGAAGGCAATCATGCATAGATTGTAGATATACAACGAACAAAGAAGAAGGTGCAAATTGGTGTGGAAGGGAATGCGAATTAGATACTACCCCAGACTGCAAGCCATACGGAGAAGAAGAACCACAGCAGAAACTTGGAAGCGCCACTGGACTTTCACACAGTATATTTGTCATGACAATATGTGCCGTCATAAGTATTCTTTCGATTTTCTAATAAGAGCCTTATGTCCATAGGATTTCCCTCATTGCCATTATTATTATTTTTATTAGATTCTAATGTTCCGTTTAGCCACATAGTAGTGATTCCAGTTTCATACTATAGCTATGTGGTTCCACGTATTAATTGGAATAGCCGTTGTCCCTTCCTGGACATACTGATCGTTGTTGGCATTATATCAACTTTTGGTGGGGCGACATTTGATGGGTATATGTTGAAGAAATTTTTTTGGGTAAACCCATGCTTCAAGAGTGAA
>Ga0099797_100377_pt1 | contig 29253 bp, 43 predicted proteins | sample Uncmet_Sort48C_1_FD_89871 | JGI IMG/M metagenome (GOLD analysis project Ga0099797, IMG submission 89871) | Marine eukaryotic communities from CALCOFI LINE 67, Pacific Ocean - C012_Sort48C_1 | ecosystem: Environmental > Aquatic > Marine > Oceanic | place: Pacific Ocean: Monterey Bay | collected... | reverse complement strand
AATTTGTTTGGTATCCAACAAATTCATATAGTCTTTTGCTTCAATCCTCGAACATTCCCAATAACTAGATAATTTTTCTAATAATTCTTTACTCGGTTGCTTTATTTTTGATTTAATGTATTTATTCCATTGGTTATTTCTAGGTATAAATTCTCTATAAATATTATATATCATTCGTTTTTCTTGGGGTGGCATTTCTTGAACATAATTTACTACCTCAATATAATCTTTGTTCATAGACATAAACCTATGAATCATATAACTATTAAATACTTCCCAATCTTTATCGCTGAAATCACTTACAGGTTGTTTAATGGAATTTATTTGTTTTAACCAATCGAATACATTATTCATTTAGCAAAGCTCATCTTTAAGTTCTTCTCTTAATTCTGCTGGAATTCCTTCACCTAATATTTTCATATTTGTTGGATCATAAAATACAGGGATTGGCATAATAGCATCATTATCTGTTCCTGCTACGAATTTTGAGATTTTTCTTAAGATAACTCCTGATTGGAATACACTTTTGCCCTCGGCGTTTGTAATACCTTCTGTTGTCTTTAGATCAACATTCATTTGAGGGACTTGTTGGTTTTGATGTTTCATTTATTTATTATTTATTATTTGATTAATTAAACTCATTGCATTAATTTCTTTATCTATTCTAAAATTAGCCTTATATTGATGATCATTTATTAATACTGCTACTGTACCTATTTTATTAGGCAAATATTCATCAGCATTATCATATAAAAATTTAAATAATTGATCAAAATCATCTATATTAGAATCAGCTATTATCTGTCTAATAGTAACAAAACTTGGTTTAGATTTTTTAAGTTCCCCAAGGATAGTAGCTAAATAACTTGTTGATACTAGTAATGAATCATCCAGATCTAGACTTCCATCTTTACTGCTGGATTGAATCGTGTTAAGCATTTTTCTTAAGTCAGGGTAGTATTGATTAACTACTTTACCAATGGCAATAGGTTCGAACTTAATACCTTCTTTTTTACATATATCAGCTAAGTGTATAGCTACTTCCTTTTTGGTTGGAGGAACTACCTTCAAAACTTGACACCTTGATTGTAAGGGGTCGATTATTCTTTCTACAAAATTACAAGTTAAAATAAAACGCGTCGTACGTGAGAAAGTTTCAATGATATTACGGAGAGAAGCTTGCGCTTGGATAGTAAGAAAATCAGCTTCATCCAGAATGACCACTTTAAGTGGTTTAAAAGACATTGTGCTCGCAAATCCTTGTACTTTATCCCTAATCGTCTCAATCCCTCTTTCATCAGAGGCGTTGATATAAAGATGATCGCAATCAAGATTTTTAATACAAAGTTTTGCCAAAGTAGTCTTTCCTGTTCCAGCTGGTCCATAAAATAAATAATTTTGGATATCGTTGTTTTTTAATTGCTGCGCAATTGATGCTTTTAATTTAGCATTACCAACGTATGTATCTAAAGTTACTGGTCTATATTTCTCGTTTAATAAACTATTGTCCGTATTCGCCATAAATTGAAAATAATTTTTCTTTTGGTGCTTCAATTACTACTTCTTCTGCGTTGATTGCATATAATGAACTTTGTAATGGTTCTAATCTATAATGACCTTTAAATCCAGTTTTAACCATATACGCTTCCAGAGTATCAGTTAATGTTTTATGGATAGGACCATTAGGAGCATTTGCAACCAATTGCCACTTATCGCCAGGAGGAACTCTCTTGGCGATTAGTACATTGTCTTCTTTTATTTTAATTGTATCTTTCATATGATTAATATTGTGGGTTACCCATCATTCCAGCGGCATTAGTAGATGAATCTTGTAATATTCTTAACTTTTCTTCAATCGACTTTTTATCTTGTGTTAATGTACATTCAGTTAATAATACTGTTCCTGCAACTGATGCTGCATTTAATAACGCCAATCTACAAACTTTTGTGGGATCAATCACGCCTTTTTCTCTAAAGTTAACAATATCTCCTGAATTAACATCAATACCTGCCCAAACATCATTTCCTGAATTAACTAATCCATCAGCTAATATTTGACCTTTAACTTCATCATAACCAGCATTAACTAGAATTTGATTAAATGGTTTTGAACAAGCAGTTTTTACAATATTTGCTCCAATTGAATCGGCTTCAATACCTGAGGAAGCATATAATAATGCTACTCCACCCCCTGGAACAATACCTTCATCTAATGCTGCTTTTGTAGCATGTAGAGCATCATCTACTCTATCTTTTTTCTCTAACATTTCTGTTTCAGTGTTACCACCCACATGAACGATTGCTACTCCTCCGACGAATTTTGATAATCGGTTTTGGAGTTGTTCTGTTTCGTACGGGGTCGTGGCTTTCTCGATTTGCGATTGTAGCTCTTCAACACGTGCTTCAATTGATTCAGCTTCTCCTTTTCCATCTACTATTGTTGTTTGTTCTTTAGTTACTGTTGCTTTTCTTGCTTCACCAAACCATTCCCAAGAGAATTTGTCTAGTTTCATTCCTTTTTGTTTATCAAATACTTTACCACCAGTTGTGATTGCAATATCTTCTAAAACTAATTTACGTCTATCACCAAAATCAGGTGCTTTTACAGCACACACATTAATTGTACCTCTCATTTTATTTACAATCAAAGTAGCTAATGCTTCGTTATCAATATCTTCTGCTATAATTAATAATGATTTACCTTGAGCTGAAACTGCTTCTAATATTGGTAGTAATTCTTTTACTGAACTTAATCTATGATCCATAATTAGAATTGCTGGGTTGTCTAATATACTTTGCATTGAACTATTATCAGTAACAAAATAAGGTGATTTAAAACCTCTATCAAACTGCATACCTTCTACTGTTTCAAGATAAGTATCTCCAGTTTTAGATTCTTCAACGTGTACTACACCTTCTAAACCAACTTTTTCAATTGCTTTAGCAATTAATTTTCCTGTTTCTACATCATTATTAGATGAAATTGTTGCTATTTGTTCTAATTGGTTTTCACCTGATATATCTTCAGCTATATTATTATTTAAATTATCAATAACCTTTTTTACATTGGCATCAATATCTCTTTTAATTTGAACAGCATTTTCTCCATTATCTAATGCTTGTAAACCATTCTGAATCATTTCTCTAGCTAGTAATGTTGATGTTGTTGTACCATCACCTGCTTTATCAGCTGTTCTCATTGCTGCTTGTCTAATTAATAATTGGCCTAAATGTTCTTCAGGATCAGATGTTAAAAATGATTTAGCAACTGTAACACCATCTTTTGTTGATTGTGGTGGTTCAGCATGTCCTCTAAATATAACAACGTTTCTACCATTTGGTCCTAATGTTGATACAACTGCATCTGCTAGTTTATTAATTCCTTTTAATAAGCCTTGTCTAGCTTCTTTACCGTACTTTACTTGATTTTCCATTAAATATCTGTTAAATTTTCTTTATCTTGTTCACTTATTTCTGTTGATTCTAAAGCATCTTCTATACTCACTTCTCGATCCATTCTTGCAAGGACATTATTTTCAGGTCCTACAAGATAATCTTCACCATTAAATGGTAATTTTGTGAATCCTTGAGTTGGTAGAACTACTCTATCACCTACTTTTAGTTGTGTTGGGATTTTATCACCTGTTAAGGTAAAATTACCATCTCCAACAGAAACTACTTCACCAAAAGTATTTGTTTCTTTACCCATATCTGGAACAATAATGTTCCCATATGTTTCTTCTTCAGCCTCTATAGGCTTAACTATCACTGCGTTATACAGTGCGACTAACTTGCTCATTTATAAATTGTTTAAGGTTTAATTCTATTGTTTTAAATTGTTCTAATACTTCATCTAAGTTTCTAGTCTCTTTATCATGTTGAAGGGCTTTAGATATAGCAAATAAAGCTGTACCTAAATTAGCATGAAATGAAATAGCTTTTTCATAAGATTTGCTACCATTACCTTTACTTCTAAAGTGATTAGAATCTTTTTGTATAGTTTGGTTAACGGTGCAACAATTATCATCAATTGTTACAAAATACGGTTCCAATAAAGGATCCTTGATCATAGTGTGGGATTTTGCTTTTCTAGCCATATAACTTATTATTTTTCGTTGACCTAAATATACGAAATAGGATGCGCTAGGACACGCTTTTTTTAATATAACTTTATTTTATTTTGATTGACTTTGGTTTAGCTTCCTCAGCTAATGGTATAAAAATTTCTAATAAACCATTTTCTAAGGTGGCATCAATTTTTCCTAAATCAAATTTAGGTGCTATTTTATACCTTAAATCAAATGATTTTTTAGATAAACCATTATGAATCATTCCATCAGGGAAGTCATCTTCTGGTTTGTTATAACTTATTTTTAAAGTATCCCCTTCAATATCTAAGACTACGTCTTTTTTAGTTAGACCAGTACAGGCAACTTCAAAATGAAGTCCTTCATCGTCAAAGAAAATATTAAGTGGATGTGGTTGTTTGAAATTTCCAACAGGTTGAAATGTGCTGTCAGAGTTAAAGTGATTCCTAAAAAGGATGTCGAAAGGACTTAAGTGCCTCTCTAATAATTGTAATGTACTCATATCATTTGTTTTTGTGGAGCCGAAGCTTCCGGTTAATTTAATTTAAACATAACACGTGCCCTAGCTACATCTTATGTTCGGTTATACGTATATAAAATTATTTCTCTGTATCAAAGAAAAATACTTGTGTTAATCTTGCTGTATCTATGTTATGACCAAAGTAAGTAGGAGCTGCATGAATTAATTTTGCGTCCCATATTACTAAACGATTAAAAATATTAGCTGCATGATCAATTCTTACATATGGGGTTGGATCTACCCAAGTATTTCCTTCAAATGCATTATTAATATTAGGTTCTCCTCCTCTTAATCCTGTTTCCTTATGAGCATAAAATGAAGTACCTGCTTCATATGGAGCATCAATGTTACCATACCAAGCTGCTGCCCAGGTTTGACTATCACAATGATAAACAGGTCTAAAATCTGCTTTATGACTTTGGAATCTAGCATTCATACCATGTTCTTCCCATACAGTAATTTTTTCACCTATTGTTTCTTCAAATTTTTCTTTTACACCTTTAAAAAAGAATTGTTTTCTTGTTCTTAAACCTTCAAATCCTTCATCATCAAAAAACCATTGATTAATAGCAAAATTTCTTAGTTCTTTAGGGTTAGTATAGAAATCATCTATTATGAATATTCTATGTTTATGGTTATCATTTAATTGGAAATTGTCAGTGTGTACTACACCCCATTCTCCATTTGGGTCTGAATCTTTATACATAATTAATCTATTATTTGTTCGTTTCTTGTTATAAAATATATACTTGATATATCTTCATTATCAAATGTAAATTTAGCTAATCCTTTTGTTGATAAATATAGCTTAGTTGAATCACTGTCTTTATTTACATTTAATATTTCTTTAAATCTTTGAGAATCAAATGGAAGTTGCAACATTAAGAAATCATCACTTATATCCCCCTCAATTTGATACGTTACTTTACTTGAAAAATCTGTATTATCTCCAAATGTAAATTGACATACTGTTTTATCATCTAAATCCTTTATACCTTCTAGTACTAATGTGCTATATTCAGATAATGCATTTTTTGCTTTTAATAAATTGTCTATATCATCTCTGCTTAAATCCAATTCCATATCCCATTCAACATCTTTAAACCAATTAATTTTTGGTATAACTTCTGGGGAGGATAATGAATAACTTAATTCAAAATTAGCATCATTAATTAAAAGTTTTCTAGATAGTTCGCCTTGTGATTCTGTCCCTAATAATAAATCACCACTAGTTATGCTTATTAGTTTTTGAAGTTTGGAACTATCATATACTCCTAATACCGCGTTTTCTATGGGAAAATCGTTGATATAAACACCAGCAGCAACTCCTCCACTACCTACGTGAACAGCTAATTTATTGTCTTTTATAACCCATTTAGCTTGATTAAATTCATTCAAATAGTATTTTGAAATGAACGATTGTAACTTATTTTTATTTATCATAACTTATATTTCTATTGTTTCAAATGCTGTGTTATATGGGTTTAAATCTAAACTCCATTGTAAATCATTAAAAAATCCTTCTAATTTATTAAGTAAAATGGATTCAAATACGTTTTTTTTATCTGCAAACATTTCTAAAAAATCAACTATTTTTGTTGGCATATCATAATCTAAAAATGCTAATGCTTCTATTTTATAGGGATTATCTTTTAAATATATCCATTTAACTTTGTCTGATTTAGTAATTTGATTATGACTTTTGTCTAATTTCCAGAATCTAAGTAAATCATTATATCGTATAGCAGCTTTTACAGCAGCAGGTGCTCCCTTTTTTATTCCACTAAACATTTCTCCTGCTCTAGCCCTAACACCTACGTAATCATCATATTTTTTTACTGAGGTTGGATTACCTAACTTTACAATTGGTATATCACCACCCAATATTTTTTTCTTCATTTCTTTTATTTGATCTAAAATGTCTTCTCGTTTAGCACCTTTTAATACTTGAGTTAATAAATCACTAAAAAATGCTCCTAATACTGGTGGGAAATTTGCTTTTTTAAATTCCAAACCTTTTACATCAAGGATATCTTTTTCAATACCTTCTTGTTTAGTAATCCATTGTGCATATCTTCTATTTGCTCTAAAATAAGCTGATCTAATAACACATTCGGTTTTCATTTCTAAGAAATGCTCTTGATCATTAGGTACATTAAAACAATCTTCAGCTAATGATGTATAATAATCATTAATTTCATGTTCAAACTGGAATGCTACTTGTTCAGCATTATTGTCCTTAATTTCATTACTCATTTCATCATAATCATTCCATAAGAATCTTAGTAATGGAGCAGCATCAATATAATTAGAATCTGTATCAACGTAAGCACAGTAATTAATTTTACCGGGTTCGCAAATAAAGTCTGGGGTTTCTTGTAATTGTTTCATCGACGTGAATATAATTATAATTTATTGGGAATCCAAATTTATTTTAAAAGACATATGTTTTCAAATTTAACATTTTTAAATCCAAACTTACCCCAATCAAAGTAATTTTCTACTTTATCACATTCAACTTTATAGAATTTTTTTAAAAAGGGACTACTATTTTTATTTTGCATTATTTTTTTACCATCTAAGGCTCTAAAAAATTCAGTTGGATGTTCAAAAGAAATTAAATCCATTTTACCATATTTGCCTGCGTAACCAACCATTGAAGCTTTATCATCTCTACCTAAAAATTTATTTATATGGATTCCTAAACATCCAGGACCACAAAAATTCATTATATTTTCAGCTGGTAATTCTTCTTTGTTTACAATTTCAACTATATGATCAATGCAACTTTTTAAAATAGGGTGTCCTGGTGTACTACCTATAAAAGCATTTGCTACATTATGATATTCTAAATCACCTAAATTTAAATCTGTTGCTGCAACGAATTCAGTATCTTCATTTATAAACATATTTAATGATCCTAGACATATAGAATCAATATCAATATAAAACCCTCCATAAACATATAATATGCAATATCTCCATAAATCAGATTTAAATGCCCCAGGAAGTATTCTATTATAAGCATCATATACTTCCCCTTGGAAGAAATGTCTCATAAAAATTTGCCTATCATTAGCATCAAAAAACTGGTAATCGTACTCTGGGTTTTCTAATTTCCAATCATCAACAATATATTGAAATTGAAGTTCAAAATTTCCATGCTCAAATGTTTGAAATATTCTTTTAGGTATCATATTCTTTTGCTTCAAAAACTTCACTCCCAGTTATTAAATTAATATCATTTTTAAAACTATTTCTTTGTTCATTTAGTTTAAATATTTGTTTAGAAGCATTTATAAATTCTTTATCTCTTAAAGTTCCACTTCTTACTTTATTTTCTAAATCCCATAATGCACCATTTATTCTAGCCAATTCCAAATATAGTACTTGTAAAGTTGAATCGTTTTTAGTAAATAAACTTATACATTTTTTATTTAATATCAAAAATTCTTTTTCCACTACAGCTAAATTAGCTGCATCTTTCATTCTTAATTTTTTTAATTCAAGAATTGAAATTCTATCTAATAATTCCCCATTTGATATCTTTATATTCATCTTAAAATGTTCTTTCACCTGGAAGTGGTGGTACTGTTACTGGTTTATTCCCCGCTGAATCTATGTCTGTTCTTTCTGCAACTGTAACTCTAAACTTATTACCATTAACTTTAAACTCACCTCCTTGTTTTAACATTTTTTTAAAGAATTTTTCTTGTGTTTCACTCCATTCTTCACTTAGTTTAATTACTTCGTCTTTATGTAAGGGTTCCTTACTAATACCTAAGTATATGGTTTGGTTAGCTCTAATAGATTGTCTTTTTAATGTCATATTTTTAGTTTTGAGATGAATTTATCTTTTGGGATTTCCCCTTCCATTATTTTACTATAGTACTTATTAGCACATAAAGCACTTTCTTGGATAATTCTGTGACCTGATAATGTAATTGCTTCACTTAAAATAGAATGATTCATACCATATCTAAAACTTGGAACAGCTGTAGCACCATATAAACTATTAAGTAAAATTTTCATTGTATATTGCATTAAGTAATAATACTTACCCTTTTCAGTGTCTTTGGCTTTATATGCTTTTTTCATTAAGTTTTTATACTCAACTCTTTCATTAAACCACTTTTCTAAAATAACAGATAATGTTGATTTTTTAGAACTTGAGAAAAATGATCCATTAGCAGCAACTCTATATTTTCCTTTTTCAATTGCTTTAACAATTTTCCCTACTTCCCATCTTTCATGTAGCATTTTAGTAGTTTCAAATACAACGCTAGTTTTAGGATCCATTGCCTTTAAATCATTTAATCCTAAACGATTATTTCTATCATCAGCATCAATAATTCTTCCAACATAAGTTTCTCTCCCAATATTAATAGTTCTAATAATAGCTGGGTATAGTGAAGTTAAATCTAAATCAAACATATTTTCATATAAACCTGCTTGAGGACAAAATAACCAACCACCAGCATAACCATCTTTCTTTTGAGGGTTCATTTCTCTGTTTGGTGGTACAATACCTTGACCTAATAAGTAAGCTGATATTGCTCCATCTTGAGTTGTAGTGTTAGCATATACTTCACTATAGTTATGTTTTCCTTTATGTGAGATATTTCTAGTTAATGCTAAGTATTCTAATTTTTTATCTAGTTCTACTAATATTTCAACATCACGAAAGTTATAATCAACAAACTTTTGAATATCGTCTCTATATAAATCATTTAGATTACCATCATATTCAATCTTCTTTATACCAACATATTTTTCTCCAATAGCATCTAATTTCCAACTTGGTTCATCTTGCCAACCATATTTTTTATGTAATCTCATATAATCCAGAGATTCAATACCTTTAATATCAACAAAAAATCCAGTTCTTGTGAAAAATGAATTTTGGTCTGCTCTAGCCATTACAGGTTGGTTAACATAGCCATAAAGAGGAGACATTTGGTCAGCACGATCTTTTCCACAAACATTAACAATTCTCCAATACAAATAAGGCATATCAAAGTTATCACTATTATACCCTATTAAAGAATCTGGTTTTGAATCTATAATTATTTGTACCCAACAATCAAGTAATTCTTTTTCAGTTCTAAAAGTGGCTACCTGTTGTTTAGCATTGGGATCAACTTTAACTATACCCTTAGGATCTAAAACTATACAACCCCATTTATCAGCTTGTTTATGATAAAATGCTATTGATGTAACTGTTTTATTGGCTTTAGCAATTTCATCTGGTTCAAATGAGTCTAACATTTCACACTCAATATCAAAAAACATTTCTTGATGTCCAGTAGATGGTTCATCATTAGTTCCATATTCGTTTATTAGAAATTTTTGATGAATAGCATTACTACTCCTCATATCTGCCCAATAAAGTCCTGGTGTGTTTTTATGTTTATTTTTACCTCTAGTATAATAGAAATCAAGTGTAGGTTTTAAAGATCCCCCATCTATAGATTTCATAGTTTCTTCTGATGGATCACATTCTATGTAAGCAAAGTCTTCGTACAATATTTTTTTATGTTCACCATCTGATTCCCACAGATGCATTTCCCATGTATTTTTTAACCCTTGTACTTTATCTCCTTGATAACACTTTTTATACATTTATATAACAGTTCCTGGTTGGTGAAATTTTTGTAATTCATCTCCTGTAAAAAATTGTTGGAGATCTGGTCTGAAGTAATTAACATTTTTCATTACTTTTCTGTCTCTCGTTCTATATACAATATACCGTCCTTCCTCAAGTTTTTCAAAATGGCAGGCCTCACCTTGTTCCTTACTTCGTTGGCTGACGGTGAGTATGGCCTCTTCTTCAGTTTTACAAGCTTTCGACATATTACTTGCTTGTACTTCTTGATACGCTGGCCATATCTTATCCTTAAGGCCATGTAACATAGTACCGTTCCCAAGGGAAACATAAGCAATGTCGCACAAAGCGTCCAAAACTTCCACAATGTCGCCTCGTTCGCAAGCTTCTCTATATTCTTCAAGTTCTTCAAGGATGAAATCGTATACAAATTTCCATTCTTTTTCTTCTGGGATTGTTGGTTCATAGTTATTTGGTTTACCAAATGTGGCGTTAAATGTTTCTACCTCGCTAACAAATGGTACTTCGTTAACCCATACTGGTAGTTCTTCTTCTTTAAATAATTTTAATTGTTTATTCATCTTTCTGTTTATTTACAAATTTCATAAATGATCCTTCTTTATCATTTGTTAATCCTCCTATCGTATGTAATTTACAATCTTCTTCTGGAAAAACCACACTATTATCTTCTCTTTCTGCAAATTCTAAAAATTCATCACTTTTCAAATAGTCTTGAATTGGATCTGATTCTTTTGTTTCCCAAGGATAAATCAACCATTCATCTCCATCATGTGTTTCAGACCATATAGTAGGTTGAAAACAAGATGTATGTGGTTTATAATGTAACACGGATGTATAAACTCCAGGACCTTTTTCTAGTGTAACTCCAGAATCACATATATCATCAACTACTAATGTATTTGGACCTACTGCACCTACGTAAGGTAAACCTAATTTATGTGATATTAATACTGCTGGAATTAATCCACCTCTGGGAATGCCATGAACTGAATCTATATTCATTAGATCGTGTCTAATTTTATCACATAAATTGTTAACTGCTTTATCTATATCATCCCAACATAGGAATATTTTATTATCTGCTTTTAATGCCATTTCTCTTATATGTTATGTCCTCCGTTATTTATTTTTAAACTATCAAAAAATTCTTTTCTAGCTAAATTAGTATTATCTTTAAATACACCTGATGCTTTAGTTGTAACCATTGCTGCACCTTGATGTTTAACACCTCTACAGCTAACACAATTATGTGTTCCAACTATAGTAACAATTACACCTTTATTACCTTCAGTAATTTTATCTACTGCATTGTGAATAGCTGATGTTAATTGTTCTTGTATTGCTCCTCTTCTACCAAATAGCTCTACAATTCGGTTTAATTTGGATAAACCAATTACTCTACCTTCATCTCCTGCTATATAACCGATGTGAACAACACCTCCAATGGTTTGATGATGGTGTGAACACATTGATGTTAATGGAATATTTCTTTCAATAACAATACCATCATAACCATCTGATGGGAATGATGTTATGGGGGACATTTCAGTGTATCTACCTGCCCATAAATCGTTAACATAGGCTTTTGCTACACGTTTAGGTGTTTCAGCTGAATTTGGGTCTCTTCTCCAATCACATTTTAATTCATCTAAAAACAGACCAAATTTGTGGGCTGCTTTATTTATCATATCTAATTTTTGTGCTTCATTAAAAGGGAATCCTGGCGCGACACCATTCGCAAACCCCTCTTGTACTACTTCTAATTCTTGGTGTAATTTTCTACGATTGCTCATTTATATAACTTTTTAATTTATCTATTAATACTAACACATCATCTGGGTCCATTGTAATAGCACAGCATGTGTTTACATTTTCTTCTATATCATCTAATATACGAAGTGCTTCTAACTTATCCAAACCTATTTATTATAAAGTAACCAAGTTGTTAAAATATACTTATCATCAGATTTTGGCATGTATCCTTTATGAATATAAGGCCAACTAGCAGGATGAATAATCAATTTTCCAGCTTCAGGTTTAACTTTAAAAAAATCATTTGTATCTTCATCTTTAAATAAAAATCCTGTTTCTCCTCCTTCTTCAACATCATTTAAATAGAAAATAAAAACAAACATTCTATTTGTAGTATTTAAATCTTCTTTTTCAGTATGCCATGTGTTGTAATGACCTGAATTTTGGTCATATTTTTGAATTTGAAGTAATGGATAAAATGTTTTACCATTTACTATTCTATGATGATTGAATTCATTACTATGTGGGAAATTTTCCAAATAATGGTTACTTAAATAATCATTAAATCTATCCATTACTAGATTAGAAAGGTCTTTATTGCTTTGATGGTTAGATTCTAATAAATTAAAATCATTACTTTTTTTATACTCAGATTCTCCATCACCACTTTTTCCTGTATATGTAGTACCTTCTACTATCGCGTTTTCAAATTGTTGGATTAATAATGCACATTCTTCTTTACTAAAGGCATTATTATAAACTCCTATTGTGTCTTTTAATTTCATATTTTATACTTCTCTTTTATCTTCAAATGCAATGATATGGGGTCTCCATGTCATTCTATAACCATTATCTCTAACCCAATCAAATAATACAGGATAAGATTTAAATAATGCTTCTCTGGAATCTCCAGCAGGCATAAACCAAACTTTTTCAGGTTTAACATCTAATATAGAAATACATTCCATAATTTCTGCTAAAGCTCCTTCATCTTTACCATCCCATACTGGTTTAATATGATAATCTGAGTGATAAGCAATTGATTGTTTTATGGATTCATAATTAAGTCTAAGCTTATTATGACGTTTTACCATTCTTTCGTCCGTGATTCCACCTTGAGGAGTTTTGACTCCGACCACAGGGATCGAATTCGAGAATTTAGGAGATATAGATAATAAATTGATCGGATAATCAGTGGGTAAAAAATGTGACCCCTCAGTTTCGATAGTAATAAATATCTTTTTTTCATGTGCAAAATGTGTTAATTCATTTACTAAAGCTGGGTGCATAGTAGGTGAACCACCTGTAAGCATCATTTCTTTAATATGGGGATTCTCCTCATATGCTTTAATAATGTCGTTAAAATTAAAATGTCCTTTTTCTGGATGGATACTTGTATACCAACTATCACACCAACCACCTTCACCAAAATAACATCGGTGAGTGCATCCTGTTGTTCTAATTACTACTGTGGGGTATCCTGCTCTAGAGCCTTCGGATTGAACTGCAGTGTAAATTTCTACAATTGGGAGGTTTTTTTCGTAGTCCTCAATACGTTTCAATTGTTTGTGCATATTGTTAATTTTTTTAAGTGGTTTTTCATTCACTAATAACTTATTATTCGCAGTAATAGGCTGCATTTTTACCATGTTCCATGAATTTAACTTTAGTAACTCTAACCCTATTATTAGTTTCAGTCTTTACAAATTCATTTAACTTATTATAAATATATTCTGAAAATTTTTCAGCGCCAGTAGCTGGAATTACTCTTACTTGAGCTACACCTACTGTATCCATTTGTTGAAATGCTCTTAATTCAGGATCATCCTCAGCTATAATCATAGTATGATCAAACATATAATCCATCCAAGCTTTTGGTTGTTTCCCATCAATTAAGGTTTTAGCTCGTTTCATTCCTCCAAAGTCCCAAACCCAATTTCTATCATCTAAGTCACCTTCGAAATAAACTTTAAATGAAATTCCATAACCATGCACAAATCTACAATGTGTTGTTTCTGCTTTCCATTGACGAAATACTGTGCTAAATCCGTCAAATACTTTGCTTGATTGAAATTTACCCATTATACCATGCTTTAATTTCTGTTATTGGTTTATTACCAACTATTCTATCAACTTCGTTTCCACTAGAATCTACTTTAACTATAGTAGGAACATTTCTAATTCCATACTTAGTTGATAATTCAGTATCACTATCAACATTTACTTTTGTATAAGGCAATCCACTTTTTTCCATTTGTGGTCCTAATACCTTACAAGGTCCGCACCAAGGTGCACTAAAATAATATAATTTCATAATTTATTGTTTTTTTTATTTATACTAATTCTTCTACTATTCCAATTATCTCCGATAATATAAGAACAATAGTTGCAATCTCCAAGCTAAATGGAAGAAAAGCGTAACCTGCTATACGTATCGCGGATTTAATAAAACTTATTTTTTGATGCATATAAGCATCTGGGAGTTCTTGTTTTTCTTTCATGGTGTAATATTATAATTTACTACTATTCGTTTTTTTGAATTAATAGGAGGACATCCAGCATGTAGTAAATTTTGTTTAAATAAAACTAAACGCCCCCTTTTATTTTTTATAACTTTTTTAACACTTATCTCTTCATTATTTCTAATAGGTTCATTTCCCTTTTCATTAAAAATAACTGTATCACCATCACTTTCATTAACAAAATAAATTCCTGTCCATCCTCCACCTTTTTCTATATCAACATGAGGTACATAACAAGATCCTTTATTTTCAATTACTTCTTGAAGATTAAAGTTTGTTTTAATTCTTTGAATATCATATGGAGAATTTAATGCACTTAAAGGTGTACACATTGTTTTTTGAAAATTTGGGTTTTTACTCCACCAAACCCAACCACTATAAACTTCATAACATTCTCCACACATCAAACCAGGTCTACTCTGATTCCAAAATTTATTATCTTTAATTTTTATTTTACCATCTTTAGGAGCATCAAAAGCTAAAGGTCTAGAATCTCCTAAGTCAGATAAATTAGGTTTTTCAAAAACACCCCCATAAGAAGATCTCCACTTAAAAAAAGTATTGACAATAATTTCTTTTTCAATTTTATCTTGTTGTTCTATAGAAAGAAAATCATCAAAGATTAGTATATCATCCATTTTTCTTATAATCAATTATAAATCCTATTGCTACTAAGACGTTTAATCCTATGCTAGCAATTATTTCGTGAATATCCTGGTATGTGCTAATGCTTAAGTGAACATGACCTACTACCCAAAATGGAATAGCCATTTGTTGGCTGTACCAAATTAAAGCGAATGTTAAAAACTTTTTCATATCATAACTCTTTGTTATCCCGACAGGTCTCGAACCTATACTCTTCTGGACCAAAACCAGACGTGTTACCAATTACACCACGGGATATTGTGGAGAATATCGGAGTCGAACCGATGACCTCTTGCGTGCAAGGCAAGCGCTCTAGCCAGCTGAGCTAATCCCCCTCCTTTAGATTGATCGGTTTCGTCTTCGACCATCCCAATAAACCTTTTTGCTATTACCTAGCATACTTAGTTTAGCTACCTTGTGATTAAACGTGTTACGAGCAGTATTCAACTGCTCGTTACCGTTATTTGATTGTTGATTTGTTGTCATTACTATAGTTTATTAATTTATATATTCCTATACGTATTCAGCAAGGACTTTCTCAACATGAGCTTTCGCTACTTCATAATCAACTTCACCACTTTCGTCTTCATATTGGACAGGATCTTTCCTACCCAAAGCAATAAATGCCTCAATTCGCTCAACAGAAGAAGCAGACTTATAATCACTGTTCCCACTAGGGTAAGGCTTATAACTAGTATTAGTTCTAGAATAGACTTCATTGAATTCAATTTTTAATATTTCACATAATTTTTCTCCATCTTGTAAAATACCAAACTTATCAGTATCCAAATAAGGAGTAAAGTAACCTACTCTATCTGCATCCCAATTGCCAATCCTAAAAGCTGCATCATCTGCATCTCTAAATTCTTGTCTACAATCAGGGTAAACAGCATGATCTCCAGCATGAATACCTAAAGCAATATCACAAACGTCTTCTGTTTTATTTGCTACAGATAATGCTACTGCTTGTGTAATAGAAGCAAACATTTTATTCCTATTAGGAACAACTGTTTCTTTCATATTATCTTGCTCATAATGTCCTTCTGGTACATCATCACCACCTTGAACTAAAGCTGAGTCTAGTAAATCTACTAATCCATCTAATTTAATTTGACGGTAATTTACTTTGTGACCTTTACTTGCAAGGTAATCAATTAATTGTTGAGCTCTTTCAAGTTCAACTCTATGTTTTTGACCATAGTCAAATGAAATACCTGTTACAGTATCATATTTCTCGATAGCTCTTAACAATAAGGTGCTACTATCCATTCCACCACTTAAACTTACTACACAATGTGCCATATTTATTTATTTAATTTTTGCCAGGTATTTTGCGTATAGGCTAACGCTTGATTAAATTTACATTTTATATACAATCGAACATACGAAAATATAGTGGATAATCCTACTCCTCCTAAAAGAAGTGTCCAAATATTTGGATGAAAGTGCTCTCCACAAAGCCCTAATGCGTGTTTTATTACTTCTGCCATATTAATCGTTTTCTACAAATTCTGGTTCACTATAATCATCAATTGGTTTATCCCTTACTAGGTCCCAATCTGCATCATCTATGATTTCTTGTTGAAGGTCTTCATCACCTGTTTTCCACTTTGCTAGTTCTTCTTCTGTTAAGACATATTCTTCCCATCTGAAGTTAGCATAATTTACTGTTCTTGTTAATTTAGCCATAATGTTTAATTTTCTCTATATTATTTATTTCTCTAAACTTAGTTGTATTATGAATTATATTTAAATAATCAACTTTTTCAAAGTCAATATCAAAATAATCATTCATATTTGCTTTAGGTTTTTTATTCAAACCATGATCACTATAAAGTGTATCTTCTAACCCAGCCATTACTGGATTTGAAGTATCTATTGATTCAATTTGTGGGTGGTTATCATACCATCCAAATTCTTGAGGTATGGAACAACCCAATAAATGAAATTTAATATCTTTTAATTGTTTTAGATTTAATAAACCTTGTACAAATCGTACTCTACCTAATGCTTTTCCCATGTCTGGATTACTATGTGGGAAAAAATCGTTATACCAAGTAGCGCCATATGATACACATAATTTATCATAACCTAACTCAACTAATAGGTTAGCACATAAATAAGCTTGATTTTTATCTTCACCTTGAATTACAGCAATTTTCTTTGTTTCTTCTGGGAAGTCAAATTGTTTCCAATATTTGGCTTGAGCTGCTGTTTGATGACAATTCATCCAAACATCAGGCACCATAAATTCATTAGGTTTTAACTCATTTACCCAATAGCGTAATCTATCAAAATCATATGCTTCACCTAATTCATGGAGTGAATTATCCATTATAACATACCTACCTTTATCTCGGGCATCAATAAAATATTGTTTATATTCTTCATCTTGATCTAATAGATGGGGTAAACAATAATCATAATCATTAAATTCAGGTGATGCTGTTAATAAACAGCGAGGTACTTCATGGTTTACTTTCATATACTTAATTTTTTAGGTCGTCCTCTACGCTTTAGTGGGTAAGGCATATGGACTATTTTATATTTTTCATCTATAATATAATAAAGATCTATCAAATCTCCACTGCATTCTAACATTTCTTTTTCAACTTGTTCTCTATCACATCTAAAATATTTTGTAAATTCAGTTGTCAACGAACGCAGCCTATCAGCTTCATCTTTTTCAAAATCCTCCATCAAACGTTTTCTTCGAGCTCTAATAACTGATGTTTTTTCTAAATACTTACCATAATCCATCCCACATTCTTCTAATATATCATTTAATTGATACTCAACTTGATATTGTTGGGCTTTATAACATGAATAATCAAAATCACCATTGAATATACGTTCACGAAGTGGTTTACGATTATCAAGTGGTTTATTTTTTGGTTGATAACTTCTCCACCACCTAAACTGGTTATAGTTTATTTTCTGATATTGTGATAATTGCTTATCTACTTGCTTTCTGGTAAGAGGGATATCAAACATATAACTATAATTGAGATTAATAACGAATATAATGGGTAAGTAAACATTTGTAGTAATACCCAAAATGCTGCTTTAATAATTACAGGAACAAGTAATATTGCTAATACTATAATCCCGATAAATAATGACTTTTGAATTGTATTGTTCATAACCTTTATTTTTTTATTATGCCTAAATATACGACCCCTCTATGCGGTAGCCAAATATTTTTTATCTATTTTATTATTTAAACTCGAGGGTCTCTTACCCCACTTGCCATCCACTTCATAAATTTTAAAAAACTTTCTTCACTAAAGTGTTGTTGTGGATGATTATTTCTCCCAGGAATAGGTTTAAGCACATCTGCTTTAACTTCTGCCCACTGCATATATCGTTTAATAGTAAGAAGATCTTTACCTGTTGCTCTAGAAATTTGGTATAAATCCCATAACTTTGTAGGTGTAGAAGTTATTTTAGGGAAAAATTTGGCTTTAAAATTGAACATAACTTTTATTTTTTTTAGTGTTGCTACTTAATTATAACAACACGTAAATATACGACCCCTCTATGCGGTAGCAAAATTTTTACTAATAAATCTTCGTAGTATCGTCGCCTTTTTTGAATGACATTTTAGACATGATATTATCAAAATAGGATTTTTTATCTATTTCTCTACCATCTTTTCTAGTTAGGACAATACCATCCTCTTGCATTTCTTCAACAATCTGATCATCTATTTCTTCATAGTGTTCTCCTTCATTACCATTTTGACCTATAATATCCATCCTTTTTTCATCTTCTTCGGTATAATCTTCAGGCCAAATGTTAGTTGGTTTTTTTACTTCAACTTTTTCTTCGTATAAATTTTCTTTATACCTTTTTTTAGGATATGCTTGATCAAAAGCAAAGTTAGCAGCTACAACTAATGAAATAGCTAAAGGATCAAATACAAAAATTATAATAAGTAGTAGTACATTTATGATTTTATCCATAGGAGTACCCGTTAAACCCGATAAATACTGCAGTGGTCCTAATTCTCCAGCTACCTCGTTGTTACTGTCTAATTCCAGCACTTGTAACTGGAATTTTTGAAGTGAATCAGCTGCTATTTCTCTTTTTCCTTGAGCCAATTTACGATTTTCTTCTTCAACTTCGATACGTTTTGCAGCCATCCTAAGTTCAGTAGTTGAGATTGTGGTTCTAACGCCCCCAGCCACCGAGGTGTCTCGTACTTGGATCGACGAAGCTCTGGCATTAGGTAGAGTACTAATATTATTAGATATTCTTTTAATTTCTGTATCATAACGAGTTACATCACTTTGATAAAATTCTACTTTTTGTTGTATAAAACCTTTTTGATTTTCTGCTATACTTAATTTACTATAAGTATCTTGGTAAGCTGCACTTAAAAATCCATAAATACCCATACTAGTAATTAATACTAATATAAACGTTGCTACAGATAAATAAGTTCTTAATGTTTTATTGATTGTATCCCAATACTGGTATAATAATGAAGCTGTAACTAATTTAGCAAATTCTAATGAACCCGCCATTATAATAACTTGGAATTGAGCTCCAGCAAATAATTTACTTAATCCATAAACTGAGTAGAACGCTGCCGATGCACTTACTGATAAAGCAGAAAATGCAATTAGAAATGGAAACATTCCCTTTTTAATATTTTTTAACATAATATTTGTTTAATTAAACAATATCCTTAGACTCAATAAGAGTATAAGAAAAGCTATTTCCCCAAATATCCGAAGAATTTTTGCAGACTCCAAGGAATTTGTGCCAGTCATCATTATTTGCTATAACTTGACAACCTGCTGACCACTTATCTATTTGAGTTGAAGTTTTTCCTGAGCGGCCAGTTGCTCTATGGATATTAATTCCAAATAAACCTTCTTGTACATTTTCCTCTAACAAATCATAATTATCATCTCTATTATTATCTCTGTATACTTTAACTGGTTTTTTCTGTCCTAATGCTTCATACTTACCTGCGTGTAATCTAATCTTATGAGATCCTCTATATTGGCCTGGCTTTAAGATAGCAACACCCTCTTTTTTCATTATATTTTCTACCCAATGTGAACCTGGGTCTGTTGTAGCTTCAAAACAATGAAATTTTTCTTCTCCATCTATGTTATATGAAACTGTAATACAATCATCAAACTTATTAGTCACTTTACCATGTGTGTCTGAGTTTCTTACTCCAATAATATTAAGATTATAATCTCCGCTCTCGAACCATTTGTAACCTTTTTTAGTTACTGTTTCCTTAATTTGCTGTCTAGTATAGCAATCCATAATTTATATTTTTTGGTTTATATATTATAAATATTAGGATTTTATATGCTCTGTGTGCCCTTCCAATAAAATATCAGATCCTAAAACTGAATTATGTAAAGTTCCAAAGTGATGAGTTAACTCATATCTCACTTTAAAGTGAGGTTTTGGTAAATATCTTATATCATTATCTAAATGATCTTTAAAACCAAATTTATTAAAATGGTTTATTAATTTTTGAGCCCCTTGTGGAGTAATCATATAAGCAAAACAATTAGCAAACTCTCTTATATCAGTTAAAAAATGAACATCAAAGTTATCTTTAAAAATTTCACTAAAATCAAACCATGAAGCTGAAGTTATCCATACATCATCTTCGATTATAACTAAATTAATATTGTTATCAACTGAATATTTCCACATATTATAATTGCTTATGGATACTGCTTTAACAGAATTTACATGGCAATTATAAAGGTGTATTTCGGAATTTTTAAATAAATTGTTTTCTTCTGGGGTAAATGTGTATGTTTTCCCATCTATAGCATCCCAGAACTCAAAGGGATATCTTTTACCAAAATTAGAGATCATATGGTCTCTTCTATCTTGTCTTTTTTTTAATGATAAAACTTTTATTTCATACTTCATAACGTGTAATATAATATTCCCGTGCCACTAAGACACGGGAATAAATATTAAACACCTCCTTATTTTTTAACTATGTGATACAATACAAAAGCTCCTACTAAACCTAGTAGTCCTTCTGCGTTAAGTGACCCTAAAATTGCCATGATATTACCTACCACGGATATATTAGGCCAAAAAGGGATTCCGGCTCCTTGGAATAGTACTTCTAGTACTACACCTAAAGCGATTACAGACACACCTATGTGAGTCAGTTTGTCAGCCCAAGAGCCGATCTTGTTAAGAATTTCCATAAAATTGGGTTTTAAGTTAAACAAATGTAACTAGCAACTATTGATCTTCGTTATTTTTTTTACCGAAGATTTTGCCTACCTCAGCGATTCCGAATGAACCGAGGGTTATGATTACAAAAGAATTATAAATGTAATCTTGTATTTGAAGTTCTTTACCATAAACACCTGTTACAATGTCTACTACTGCAAAGATAACCATTACCATGAAAGACAAGAAGCCTACCACGTTTTTTTCATTAATGTTGTTATCGTCTTTAAACAAATCTTTAAATGCCATATTTCTAGTTTTTAAAAATTAGCAAAACTATTGATGGAACCTTATTGGTGTGATTATAAATATTAAAATCTATTGGAATTTTGCGCTTCTTTAATGGATTCTTCAACATCTTCTTTGGTAGAGGGAAATAGTAGATCTAATCCTGCTTTAAATTTGGATTGTATTCCATCTTGAGTTATAATAAACATAGTAGGAGCCATTCTAACTCTATATTTTTTCTTTGCTAATGGGGCTTTAGAGATATCTACTCTATAATAATCTACATCTGGTCTATTTGCTAAGTCTTTCCAGTGTTCATAACAATTTTCTTCATTAAATTTGGCCCAATATTCTACTACTACAATCTTGTTATCATCATCTCCAAATGCTGAATTTCCGTTTACAATTTCTTCGTAATTAGAATCATCTAACCAATATTTTTCAGGAACTTCCTGTTGTGCCCAAAGCGTTAAAGGAAGAATATAAAGTACTATTAAAAGTTTTTTCATGTTTATCTTTGTTTAGATAACTCATAGAGACGTTCTTCTAACTTCTCCATCTTTTCTAGTATCATTTCAACATCTTCTTGGGTATCCATTATTGTTTGACGAATCAACTCATCTTTTAAGTCATATTCGACCCTTTCAATAACTGGTTCTGGTTGTGTAGCGGCATAAGCAATATCTGCTTTTAATGTAAAATACATACCGGCTAAAGAAATGACAAATGCTACTATCATTCCTATTGTTTTTAAATCTAAGGTTATTTTAGTATCCTCACCTATTTGCTTTGCCATTATTTAAAAGTATAATTTAATCCAAAGGTTGTTTGATATAATTTACTATCCCACATTTTTGAGTATTCCCCTTCTATGAATATTCCTAAGTTTTTACCTATTTTAGTACCTAATGATGCTCCAAAAGAATAATCATGCCATTGTTCACCTTTTAAATTATTATTATGGCCTCCAAGCCCCCAACTGTTACGATGTAGGTAACTAAAATCTTTTTCTCCTGCAACATACCTATGGTATGGTAAAATATAATTAGCATACCCATGAAACCAAAAATCTCTTTTATAATGATAAAAATCCATTCCTACTATTGGAGCTAGATCTAACCATGGGTCTAATAAATCCCAAGCTTCACCATTGAAGCGATTCATTAAACCAGGCATTACAGTTTCTCTAAAATCTAAATCTGAGTGTGCTACTTGGTTTCCATCTTCATCTACCCAACACCAATCTTGAGTTGTTGTTTCTTCTCCTGTATTATAGTCGGTGCTTGTTTGTGTATAGAAAATATCATTATAACCATAATTTCTTCCTAATTCATACCATTGATTTACTGGGTTCCCATTCTCATCTGTTTCATTTAACCATATTTCAACTGGATTGTAACCATATGCTCTTTCATGTCCTCTTAATATTGCTCCAGCTGAAAAACTAAACTTTTTTCCTATTGGTAATCTAGCTCTAACTTCTGCTGAGTTATATTTAAGATTAATTTTACCTACTTCTCTAGATTGGAGTTTTACAATATGGTATTTACCTGTATGTTTTAGGAAGTAATTAAAGTTAGTAAAATCTTCACCTCTCCATCTTTCTTTTTCATAATGGAATTGGTATTCTAACCCTTGTACAGCTGATGTTGGGGCAGAAAATACTAATTGTTCTTCTGTACCATCATAAAAATTCTTTGGCTTTCTTTCGTAATCAAACCTGGCTAATTTTCTTATACCAAATCCATACCTGTAATCAAAGGGGTAGTTTGGGGTATTATCAACTACATCAGGAATTGAGTATAAACTTCCATCTGGGTTTGTTCTTAAAAAGTAAGTAGGCTCTGCAGCTTCTATTGAATTTGATATATCACCCGCTCCATAAACAGTACCATATTTTAAGAAATCTTTATAAACTTCTTTTAAAATTTGGGCTTGTGAAACTGTTGGTGAAAATAGAATAAACGAAACAATTAATACTAATATCCTCATATTATTATCGTTTTATGTTTGCCGATAAATATATGAAAATTTAATTATATTCGAAGAAATTTAAAATTTTATTCGATCAATTGCCTTTTTTATTGCAGAAGAAAATGTTGTTTTATTAAATGGTAATTTTTCATTATTTAAATCAATGAAAGTTGATTCTACTGTAGATTTAGCTTTACCAGTTACTTCAATTTCTTTACCATCTACATCAATTAATAGTTTAACAATTGTTTTTTTACTTGCTTTACTCCATGGACCAAGTTCAATTCCTGTTGTAGGTGCTTCTATTGATTTTACTATTATTGTCACGGGTTTTCCGTCCATACATAATTCATATTTGTCTGAGATTACATCTTCCATTATTTGTTTTATACCAAATATTATACGGTTTTTGCTAATTTCTTTCATTTCAATCTGTGTACTTACTATAGTTACAGTATAACATTCTTGTGATAATGCAAATACAGGTAAGCACATTAATAGTATAATTATTTTTTTCATATTAAAATCTTATTTTACCACCAGTTAATACCTGGAAATTTAATGCATTTCCTTGTGAATGCCAAACTCCAGTAAAACTGATATTATATTTAAATGTTTTTGTTATTTTTATATCCCATGAACTAAAAGGTACTATTAACATACCTGAATCCCACCATTTACCTTCATAATATTGTGTAAATGGAGAATATACTCCTAGTAATAAGGTTGATGTTGTAATTTTTTCACTAATTTTAAAGTTTCTATGTAGTCCAGCAACAGCGGATATGTTTTGTAATTCTCGTTTACCTAACTTACCTATTGTAAGATTAATACCAGCCATACCAGTAAATTTCTTTTTACCAAATTTAAATGATTCTAAAACTGTAGTTGTATTTATATGATTTAACTTCCAATCTGTCATTGTAGTATTTGCTCCTACTAAATTAAATGTTCTATTTGGATTAATCCATGATTTATAAAGAGTTAAACTAAAATCATTTGTTACACTTGTATATGTAAATAGTGCTCCTTTAATTCTAGTTTGATCTGTATTAGCATGTGTAATTGAACTAACTACTTTTACTTGCCTCCCATTAGAATTATCTTGATTGTCAATAACTACAATATCACCTGATGCAATTAAAGAACCAGCATTTTTATTAGCTTCTGCACTTCCTCCATCTGCGGCATTTGAAAGAGAATTAGCCAATGAAGTAGCAACGGCTCCTTCAGCCTCTTCTTCTTCATTACCTGACCCTTCACCTTTTTCTTCACCTTCACCTTCACCAGCAGAATTATCTATTGCTTCGGCTACTGGAGTTGCTGCAGATGAAACTGTTTGAGGTAACATATCTCCACCTAATATTGACATTATATTAGTAACAACAGTAATTGTATTTTGTACTGCTATTGAATTAGTTGTATTTAATATTACTTGAGTTACACTTTGACAAGGGCTTGATGAATTAGCTTGAGTAACTAAATCTAACCAAGAATCAAAAGCTCCATTTGAAAAATCATCTTGAGTAAATGTTTGGACATTACCAAAATAATTTAAAGCAACAGAGTTGCTGCCTCCTATTTGAATTGTTTGTTGAGTTAAAGTACAAGGGTCTGTAAATGTATAAGACCACTGGCCGTAACTTACTAATGGTAAGAGAAATAAAATTAATAATATTTTATTCTTTAAATATTCCACGTTTTATCATCCTTTTTACGATACGAGCAGTTCCAGATTCTAAAGCTTTTTTAGTAGCAATCCCTATTGTAGATTTATTAAATTTAACTTCATTATCTTCTCCAATTTGAGATCGTTTAATTGTAACTGCTTCACCACTACCACTTCCTGTAAAAATAGTTCCAGTTTCAGCATTCACAAATCTAACTTGCATACCAATAATTGTTTTTAATACAGTTTTAACCCCATTAACTGTAACTTCTTCTTCTTCTGATACCGAGTAATCATAGATTTCTACATATACAAAATATTCTGCTAACACAACATTGCCTACAACTTTAATATCGTTTGCCGATATACCTTTTGCTGCAGCTTTATGTTGCTTAACCATTCTTTGTTTAATATCTTCTTTATCTTCTGTAAATAAAAATCTATCAGTCCATTCTAGATAAGATAAAGTAATATTACTAACACCTAATCCTACTCTATTTTCTCTTAATTCAGGATAAAACTCATATAATTCTGGTGTGAAGCCAATATTTAAGACTTGAATTGGTAATTGATAATCTAACATATAATCAGATACTTCATCTATATCTGCATCTTGTTCAAATTTACCTTTATAATTTTCTGTTTCAGTTTTACCTAATTGAGCATTAGCTGTAAGACTTAGGAGTAACGATATGACTAAAAATATTCTTACCATGTTATTTCTTCTTCTTTTTTTTCTTTCTTAGGAGGTATAATTATTGTTTTAGAAATTACAATAGTATCTTTAGAAGCTGCTGGTGGGTTAATCTTTTGTTCCATTACAGGTGGTTCTATAACATCTTCTTTAGGTTCAAATATTGATTGCATATTAGCAATTAATAATCCGAAACCTGCTGTTATAACTAATCCTATACCTGTCTTTACTTGGTTTTTAATTTCCGAAAAAAATCCTTTATTTTTACTCATTTTTTAATAATTTTAAATGTTTTAATAAATCTACCATTAGTTACTTGTAGTAAATAAATTGCAGATGCTAAATTTGATAAATCCATTTGAAATGAAACATAACCACTAAAAAATTTCTTTCTAATTGATTTCATTAATGTTCCGTTATACGTAATTACTCTAATTGTATAAAAGTCATTATCAGGAACTGTTAATTCAAATGTTAATGGACCTTTTACTGGGACAGGATATACTATACCGTAAATACCATCTATTGGTTGTGTATCAAATGGAAGTGACATTCTATTAACATATCCATCTGTATTATCAACATCAATATCCCATCCTAAATCTGTGCCTGCTGTTTTTCTCCCTATAGTAATTGGTATTTCAGTCCAATTTTGATCAATAACCTTAAATCTTACTGTAAATAATTCAGTTGTATTACTTATAGTAAAGTCACCAAAAGAGGCATCATAACCTCCCCATCTTACTTTTTCACCTTCCCAATCCTGTGTGTATGTCAGCCATTCTTGTGCCTTAGCTGTTACAGTAATATTTTCAAATTCTAAATACTGTGAATCAAAATTTAAAGCAAATTCTAAACTTCCAACTGTTTCTCCTGAGGTTTCAATCTCTACAGGTAAATTAATATACTCACTAACAGGAACCTCAATCTCAGGTACTTTAAATACGACCTGAGAATGAGCTACTGTTGTTATTGTTAGTAATAGTATTAATAATAATCTCATTTATTAATTTAATCCTGTTCCGTTGGCATCACCTAATACTAATATATAGAAATTACCAGTTGTAGTTCCATTTATATTTGGTGATAAGAATTCTGCTAGACCTGGTATTGAACTAGACTGGTCTGATGTTGCACTGTTAATAGTATTATACTGTGATTCTGTAAAGAATAATACATCTGGATTATTAGCGTAACTTGTACCATTAGTTGCTAATCTAGCAAACAATAAATAAGAATCTGATACTGTAACTCCATTTGCTTGATTTGGGTTAGCAGTATAAAATTGTATACCTGATGTTGCTTGTGCCCCTGCTGCTATTTGAGCAATCATATTGGCATCAGCTGTTGTTAGTGCTGTACTAGCATTTAATCCACTTGCAATTTTAAGTCTTAATTGCCAATAACCTTGGTCTAGGTTTGCTACGAATGTTGCTTTTCCATCTGCTCCAGTTGTTATTGTAGATACATTTGCCCAAGAACTACCATCTGCAGATTTTTGTAAAATTACAGGAATCGATTCAGTTGGATTTGAAGGGCTATTTAAAATAGTAGCTATGTAATTAAATACTGGTTCTATAAAATTACCACCATTATCTGATGTGCCTAATGAAGCATCTGTTCCATCAGATTTTGCATAATAAGCAGTTAAGGTACTAGTAAAGTCAATTCCATCAACTGTACCATTAGTATAAGCATCTTTAAATGGTAACGAAACATCAAACATATTACCAGAAGTAATATCAAAAGTAGAAGTAGTACCATTATAAGCCCATACAACTTTTACGATACCATTTGTTGCATCTACACTTGTAGATAAATAACCATCAGTACCTGAAGTATTGTTGTAAGTTACAGTTGGAGAATCAAATACATCTTTATCATAATTAAAAGAAAATTGAACACCTTTTACTTTATTGCCTGTAGTATTGTCATAATAAATATCTACTATTGTATTATTTGAAGAACTAATTGATTCTAAAGTATAATTAGAATCAAGAATCACATAAGGCTTATTGGCATCAGGTGATGTAGTTTGGGCATAAACTGTTGTCGTTAGCATTAACCCCGCTAACATAAAGAGTAATTTTTTCATCCGTTTAAATATTTTATTATTATAAATATGTGGGACTAATTCCTATGTCCCGCTCTTATTAAATAAAATATAGTAGAATCGCCGTTACTTCGATCAAATAAACTATAACTCCCATATCCAAAGCTTTCAGATTTGTCATCAGTATCTGTATCTAAAGGATCCCAATAAAATGGAGTTTGCTGATAATGAAAAACTTTTGTTGAAGGAGTAGTATTAGCATATTGTGTAAATATACCATTCATATAAGCTAACATAGAATATAAATCTGCAACACTAAATTTCCCGTCATTATTAACATCCATTCTCCAATAATCTTTAGAATTATAAACCCCACTAATTAATTTACTAGTAAAGTAACTAATATCATTTAGAGTAGGTATTGATAATGCCGGTTGTACTATATTAATAGTATAGTCATAGCTATTATAATCTAAAGTAGTGTTAAAGGAGTAATAACCATTTGAATTTGTGGTTGTAGTAGCTTGTGTTGTATATGAGAAACCAACTTGATTTTTATTTTGAGTTTTTAACTGTACTGTAACTCCGGCTAAAGCTTCTTCTTCTGCTCCATAAACATATCCAGTATGAGTTATAGGGTCAATAGGTTCAGTAGTAGACCATTCTGCAAATGGATGACCGGGACTAAGTTGATTATAGCTACTACCATTCGGTATTTTATATTGGAAATTTGCAGCACCTATACCACCAAAATTTTGAATTCTATATTCAAACTCATACCATGTATTTTTATCTAGGGTTGCCGTACCATAAGCCCACACATTCCAACCATAATGTTTAGTAACTATATCATTAGTCTTACCAATACCTTTAATCATAAACTCATGTGAGTCATCAGTAAATGTTCTAAATGAATATACGCCTGATTTATTGGGTTTAAACCAACCAGAATAGATAATTGCATATCTTTGAGTACCCCATCTTGGTGGATTCCATAGTTGATAAGGAGTATGATTACCACCTCTTGGGCCTTGATAACTTGTTATATCTATAGGTCCCCATGTATAGAGTGTAGTACCGCCATCGGCAACATTAACCATGTTATCAAATTCTGCATGGTTGTTAGCATTACCTGTATAATATTGACCTGATTGACTACCACCATAATGAGTCTTAAGTGACCTTATGTTTACTGTAGTCTGTGCATTTATAAATCCACTAATTAAAATAAAAAAACAAAATATTCTG